>Ga0126342_10002766_pt1 | contig 27970 bp, 26 predicted proteins | sample Cyp1metagenome_FD_92528 | JGI IMG/M metagenome (GOLD analysis project Ga0126342, IMG submission 92528) | Coral microbial communities from Lord Howe Island, Old Settlement Bay, Australia - Cyphastrea 1 metagenome | ecosystem: Host-associated > Invertebrates > Cnidaria > Coral ... | reverse complement strand
GCAAAGGCACTTCAAAGATCTTCAAACATCGGCTCTAGCCAAAGCGATATTTGCTCATATCTGCAACAGCGACACCATGCCACACATGGAAGGTACAATGACTGCAGAATTCTGCAGAGGTGTGTGTGTGTGAGTGATAATAATATGCACTTGGAGCGGAGAAATGCTGTAAACCATCGGTCGTTGTAGCAAACATGATGATCATCAATAATCTTTCAATGGGGGAGCAGCGGTATCTGATGGTCTGTATGGTATTTGTAGGTATGGTTGTTTCTTGCAACCTAGTGGATAAGCTTTGTTGCCCCAAGCTCAAGGGAAACCAGTTCCACAATGTTCCACAATCTGAAAGATTTTGAGAGCCGCTGCGCCGCTTCAGAATGTTTCAAAACTTAGACGGATCACAGCCGTATGCACAACGCTGCACAACTGCACAACCTGCACGCCTGAAAGTCTCGGATCTCTGAGGTTTCTCGGTTCCAGTCCCCAAAGAAGTCGAGCTCCGGCCTGGCTGAAGGGTGGACACAATGTCGACACAAGGACAAGGAAGAAACACCGGAGACATGAGAAAGCCTTTGCAGACAGTGACACAGTTATATAAAGTTATATACTCAATGTTACTCAGCCAAATGCAAAAACATGCAAAAAACGATGAAAAACATGGGGTACAAACACAAACTCCTCTGTGATGCTCTGTGCAACATGTACTCTGCATTGCTGTGCAACAGTGCGAACCTGGGCTTAGGCGGAGGTGCCTTGGGGCGAACCAGGAAAGTTGCAGCTGCACTGCAGTCTGCTGTGGTGACATGTCGTGATTGCTCGATACTGCCCTCTGCGACCTCTGACCCACCTGCCCCAATTGCAGTCTCTCAGTCTCTGGAGTCTCCAGCCGTCACCCGAGGAGCTTTGAATTCCAACCTGCCATGTCAGCAGTGAAGGGCACTCCATGCATGCACATAGAGACCTAGAAAGCTCCGTAAACACAGTGGATGGAGCAGATGGAAGCTCATGAACATACCATTGTATCAGGCTTTTGCCCAGCTGAGAATGCACCCAGCTCAGCACGTGCGGCGTCAGGTAATATCACTCAGCATGCACATACTTTTATATTTTAATCTTGCAGTGCCAAGAACTTCTTGAAAGCTTGTCACACTAACAAAAAACAAGCAACGCATCCATAGATATTAGCATCCCACAATGATTTCTTGTCACCCACATCCACGTTTATCAACACTCTATATCGACCAGTGAAACCAACGTTGAAATATCATGAAGAAAATAAGAGCATGATTTAGTTTGGATGTAATATAGAACTGTACCCATGCCATCTGGTGATTGGCACGCGGACATTGTGCGTTTCGAGTGTCTTCCCCTGGCCATGCCAACGCCACCTCTCTGGTGCCTCCACTGGCTCATCTTCACCTCGCAGTCACTTGACATGTCAGATATCGTCAGATTGCATCGACCTGCAGCCTCTGCTGCTAAATATGTGTTCCGCCAGTGTGGGTACACGCGTTTGCACTGCAGTGCCCGTGGATTTCGACTAAGTAACTGGTAACTGATTCGTAGCAAAACTATTGCTATCAAAATATATCATTAAAATTACACTTACACATTGTTTCTCTTTTTTGTCCATGGTGTTTCACATTCCTCGTTCCTCCACCATCCTGGGCTGTCACGCTCTCATCCTCAGGACACCGCGCCGCCAGCGCAAAAAAACACATGGCAAAGGAAAATTGGCAGCGTTGGCAACAATGGCAACGACGACACACTGCGCACCAAGGGCACCACAGCCTCGCCTTCGCTGGACCTTGCCATGCAAAGGATATACGATGGCATTTGTTTTTGATTTCAAATTCAGCCCATGTTCATTAAAAAATATTAAACACATCTTCTACATGTATTAACTACAATTCAATACAAGGCATTACCAAGCAGCTAGCATGACTTGGGGCAAACGATGATATATTTTGGACGTCACGGATGTGGCCTTCCCAAACGATTCACTGGATAATCAACAGCTGACAGGGCAGTCACGTGGAACTTATTCCGCATCGTTTTTCTATGTTTTTCTACTGGGTTTCCAGCTCTGTCCGGTTACCCTCGCGGTCTGTCTTCTCGGGGGTGGTGGAAGCCGAAGAGTACGTGTTGTTTTTCGCCTAGCATTTCCAGGTGGACTGTTTGCAATGCAAACATGGAACTCAAAAAAATCCAAATCTCAACGAGAAACATGCAAGAACACCCCAAATTGATCCAAATTGAATTGAAACATATCCCAAACAAATCAAAATATAAAAAGGCCATGTTGAAATCGGTTGAAATTCTTCAACTCGCACAGCACAAAAAACAAACACATCGTCTCCCCATGTTGTGCCTCCATGATCTTGGTTGCCAGCACGCGGCGCTCCGATAGGTCCTCAGGAGTTTGCGACAAGCATCACGAGGCGAACAAAACACACGAAACACAGCATCACACAGCAATGCTAAAAATGTATATACATTATATTTACATATTTACATATATTTACTATAATATAATATAATATATAATATATATATATGTAATAATGATTAATAATGTATATAACATTGTATAACTACGATGTAATATGATGCAACATGATGCAACAATGATGCAATATATGCAATGCAAGTTGAGCAGAAATCACTGCAGCATACTGCAGAGCACTCCCGTCTGATGCTCGCCTGATGAGACATGTCCGAGTCAAACTTTTTGAGCAACGTCAGGAGATAAGCTGGCCTTGCTGCGAGCGCTTCTATCCGTCCCTCATGGCCCTCAGGCTTGCAGGTTTTGCGATGTTTTCGATGTTTTGTGTTTTGGCCTCGTGGTGGTGCAAAATAATTAAGTGCCACACCAATTCTTCACATCCTGGGGTGACAATATGAAGTTCTAAAGGCAGAAATAAATGGCCAGGCAAAACCTGACTGAATTCGCATCTTGCAGAACAACCTGGTCGAAGGAAGTTTAGAAGTCAAACTTCCAACATATGGACAGAATTGGACAGATATGGACAAATAAAAAGGCAAAGGTGGATAGAGTCAAGAGAAAGGACCATGATGACCTGAACATCCCTCGCACTGCGACCATACCAACCGGATACGACCTGATTGATACAACCTGATTCTGCATGGAACCTGATACCCCATGCATCCCCATGCCGGATCCTGTGACACTGATTCGACTAAAATGATTCTGATTTGGCCATGCTGTTCCCCAAGTAATCGAGCCCAGTTCAATGCTGCTGCAACCTCCATTTTTTTAAACAATTTTCAGCGATCCAATTCCCTCTTACACATTTGATATCCTTGCATTGCTTTGATGTTCCCTTCTTTTCATTGATAGACTGAACACCCCCTTTTACAATACGAATAAGATCAGCTGGGGTGGATTCGGTTTTAAATTGTGCCGTAAATTGGCTCGCAAACACCAGGACAATTCAACATTCTTCTTATCTTCGCGAAGGCTGCAACAGCGAGAGAAAAACACAGGAAAGATTGAAGCGGATAAAGAATGTTTTGTCACTTGGTGAGAAAGTCGGCAAAAGCATTGGTTAAGACTGCAACCACCATCTAAGGGAACTGTGTGAGGAACATTTCAAAGCCCTGCGACACGGACCCCAGACCAACTTTCCGCAAAAGCGTGAACTTCCGGCTTGTGCACGAATGCATTCAAATGCCAAAAGGTCCATAGCTGCAGGTCCTGTCTCGTCTTGTGAAGGGTGCACCTGCAGAAAAAAAAATGGTAGTTCTTTTTCTGTAGCTGTGTCGGATCAGCCAAAGCGTTGTCAAAGCTTCACGCGAGCTGCGAAATTTCTTAGTTGGAACTGCTCAGCAACTTGCAAACTGATCAACACCAAGACATGCAGGAGACACGTGTGAACCATGGTCAGGGCAGCTTTCAGCCGCTGCCTCATTCAGCGCCGAATGAACAGTGATGAACAATGTCTCAAAGCAGCAAAAAGCATCCCACATATTTCCAAGGAACAAGTCTTGGTACGTTTTGAATCATTTTGGTACAATTTTGGTACTATACTTTCAGAGAGCACTTTGAGAATGTTGTGGTATCTGTTATGATGGCGGCATTGTGCGGCATTTATTCTAGTTTTGAGTCTTGACCTAACCAAGAAAGGCTGCCACGTAAGCATGTTGTGCCCAACATGTTGCTACATCCATGTTTTGCTCATGTCTTTGCCTCGTGCTAATCTTGCACTGCCTAGAACGGCCTTGTGTGTCCGTCTGCCACTCTGTGCGAGGTCGACCCCCCAGTTTTGTGGTTGAAGGTGGCCGTGCCTTCCACCATTTCCCAACAAGGCATGCAAATGCCTTGCAGAAGGCGGATCGGTGGCTTATTTGAACATGTTGAGTGAACCCCTCAGCAACCAGTCAGTGAAGTTTGCTGTTTAGGTTTATTCGCCTGACCTGTACTTTACTTGAAAATCTTTGTTAGCCTCTACATAAAAAAAAAACAACAACACACCTTTTGCCGGAAAACACAATGGTTCTGCTTCCAAATTGCATGTGATTAAGTTGATTACACAAGTTGGCTTGGTCAGGTCTCACTTTCACCATGTTTCACTGTGATTCAGAAGTCTGACATCCTGCCACGTAGGGCACCGCACTGCCGCACCCGGGCGTCAAAGAATTGAATCTGAAGCCTGTGATTCAGGTCTCTTTCTAAGTTGCGTCACAACACTGCGCATCGGCATTTCTGGTGAGGTCGCAAACCCTGTGACAGGACAAAAGAAGTACATGTTCACAGTGTTCACATCAAAAAGGTCATCGAAGCTCGGTGCAAAAAACGTGGAGTGCTTCGTGCACTCGGTATTGGACGCAGGATTTGCGTTGAGCACATTTCGGATCTCTTCAAAGACCTCATCCTTGGCTGCAGGAGTCTAGCATGAGTAATGTCACCAGAAAAGTACCTCGATGACAACCCAACTCGATGCCATCCCCAACGACGATCAATGAATCATTGAATCATCTAGATATACCGACATAGACGTGATCACCAGCTATGCCTTCCAGTGAATGTAAAGCATGTGTGTCATGCGGGCATGTTTATACAACCAGCGGTGAGTGTCTTGCTTGTAGCGAGGCTTTTATAGAATATACTAGATATCATCACTATTATCTCATATATATATATTATGATATATTGAAAAAGGGACACGAAAAGGGGAAATGCAGGTGAAGAATGATACAGGTCCTACATCATATCTATTCTGATGGCCACATGTCCACACACACACACACTCACACGCCCACACAAAGCCCAATGCAGATTGAAACTGCAAAACCACAGCTCAAAAGCTACATACAAGATTGAATAAACATTGCCATGTAATGCCATGACACTAATAATTTAGTACATCGTAATTTCAAGTGGGAGGCTGGCTTACTCATTTCATGCATGTCATACACGTTGCATGCCACTAGTACATCTCAATCTCATAACTTTCGCAGCATTTGCATGAATTTACAGCTTTACATAGTGGAATAACATGCTTGCGCAAAATGCAGTATATAAATCCACAAAAAAAGAAAACCAAAACAATTATTGAAAAACACCCCCGCTGTGTCCTACTCTCACATGTAAATATTTCCAAGTACATAAGGTCTTAAATGGTCAGCTTGAGATTTTTTATACACTACTGTAGAATGACTATAACCGTACCTGTTTCATCCTGTTTCATCCAATTTCACCAAGATGTAGCTGTAGGCATTGCAACATATGACCACATCGCCCGGCAACTGGGCATCAAGCCTTGGCTCTTGGAGCACTTTCCTACAGTATCACGAGTCACAGGGTCATGGCACAGGCACGAGAACAGTTGTTGTGTCAGAAAACGTATGTCGACATGTCACATACGCGTGAAAACATGTCACGAGTATCAGAGATGTGGCATAATTCATTACAAACCCACACTGCGGCTCAAAGTGTTCAAAAACCATTGAATGACAATGAAAACCATTAAATGACAATGACAATGATACACAACGAATGCGTTTCATTCGAAAAGGATCAAAAAACAAGCGAATTCCAGTTGCGAAGGTGATGGTATGTGACTCGCACAACACTCGGCTTCCTGACCTCCTTCGGCTCCTTCACCTCCTTCGCCTCCCTGGCGCCGATCCCCTTGCCGACGCTGCCCACCGGTGCGGGCACCGGCGGGACCGGCGCTGGGTTCGGCGCATCAGCGGTAGAGGGGGGCCCGGCGGGCCTTGAAATCTCCTGGAGTCTGCAACGTCTGCAACGTCTACGGGCTGACGGGCTGCATTTCAATGATTTTCAATGTCTCTATCGATAGTAATTAACTAATTCAAGCGTCTTGAAAGCTGCTTTTTCAGACTGCTTCCACTCGATCAAAAGTCGTATTGTATTGTATTGTAATGTCATTCATGTAATTAATTATCTTGTGTTGTACTTAGTTGTCTTGTATTGTACTTGTATTGTATTGTAATGTACATTTTTTTGTTGTAAATGTATTGAGTTGTACCAGTAACTGTTTCAATTGCATTGCAATTGTATTGTAGTTATATTGATATTGTATGATATTGTATGATATTGTCTTTAATTGTATTATATAAATGATATTGCATTCACATGAAATCAAATTTTATCATATTACATTATATAAGATCACATTGTATGATATGAAACCATTTTATGATATCACATGATATCAAATCAAATCCAATCATTGTATTATATATATATTTATATCACATTATGTTCTATCATATTATATCAATGTATTACTATGTCATTATATTATATATATATCAGCTCATGTCATACCATACCGTATGATATTATATCAATAATATCATATTGTATTGTATCATTGCATTATTGTAAAGCAAGTATATATGCATTGTGTGACATCTAAGCGCATTTAACTATGTTTAACTAGTGTCTTGCTGAGCTGCGGAAATTAAAATGGAGATGATCTTTCATGATGGCCTTGGGGAAGATATGTTTCACAGGTTTCAAATGAAACTATCGCAAACATGTTCTATAGTCTAGCACAAGTATGTCTAGTCGAGCCTAGAGTTCACATGTGGGAGGCTGCGAAGGCCTGAGGCAGAATGACATGACCGGGCCAGTTGGGCCAGTTAGGCTTCGCTCCTCGCTCACCTTGGGCACCTTGTCTTCATCTGCTTTGTCTCGTCCATCTCGTCCATCTCGTCCATTTTGTCCATCTCGACCATCACCCTGGCAAATCAGGTCATCAAGATTAGAACAAAGCGGCACAGTTTCCACCATGTCAACTTGTACAAACCGGAAGAAACCTCCAAATTTGTCAGTCGATCACTTCTGCACTGCAAGCCTTCCGTCGCCCACGGCCTTTAGCCTGTCAAGATGCAATGTCAGCCGTTCTCTAATTTCACTATTGAATTGATAGCCGTGGCAAGGCCTTCCGGCCACACCCTCCAAAGCGGCAGCCAAAGGACTTCCATCTTAAAGACTTGCTAAAAGAAGTGCAGCGCACAACAAGCAAGACCGAGTAGAAGAAAAGGATGACCGGAAGGTTTCTTCATGTTTCTTCTAGGTCATGCAAGCACTTGGGCCGTCGATGACAGCAAACATCAAGAACAAATGTACACCCCAAACACGTTCATTTTTCTTGCACATCATGAGAATGTCTTGGCGATGTGCAACTGTGTTCGGACTTGGCACAAGGGTGCCTTGCCCCAATCATCGTAGCGCCAGGCATCTCTCCACCAACCATCGCTTGGCCACCCCTTGCCTCAACAAAATCTGCGACTTCATGCATATATAATATAATGTACACAATTGATAATGTATGTACTTAATCGCATAAAATTATATATACATGTATATGTATATATTATTATATATTATATAAATTTATATAATGTAAACATTGGCTCTTGTGTTTTGCCAGTTTTAGCCTAATCAATGGGTTTTCTCTCTGAGCCCACCACCGAAAGCCATGGCGAGGAACCAGCGCACACGTCAGGAGGTCAGGATCTTAAAAAAGGCCTTCTATGCCTTGTCACATGTCTTGTCACTATCTTCTGACGGTTTTTTTCTCCAACTCTGGCGACTTAACCAAACTCAGAATCCTTCATTGCATCTCACGGTCCTTGGGGTGGAGCCGAGAAAGTCGCACAAATCCATGTAAAGCATTGTAAAGCCTGGGGCAAAACATGCCACCCAAGTGCCCAAGGCCATCCAAGAGTTCGGAACCATCTGGAATTTGGAAACATCTCGGAACCCTGCTACAAAGGTTTCTGGAACCATCCTGAAACCATCCGGATCACTTGCGTCACCTCTGATCAATTAGCATCCAGCCCGATCTAGCGAAGGCCCTTCCGTTCCAAGATGTTCCGAGTACATCAGCTATGTAGCTGGCCCACATTCGTACTTGAGCGTTTCTGGCAGCACCAGCTATTTTCCCCCATTTAGCAATGACATTGACGAAGTTTGTACAGCAACCAACATTGAAACAAAATGAAATATGCACTTTAAACATGTTTTCGGTCAAGGAGTCAAGGACCAATCACAGACATGCCTCATGCCGGAAAATCTTTTCCTCGAGCCACTTTGGAAATTGGCTGCTGTGGTATCTGTACTGTAAAGGTGGTCTCTTACTTTGCTTGACTGCTTTCATCGAGCAAAGACTTGGGACCGCGTTCTGACACGTCACACTTCGTTCTCAGTTGTTTCACCATGGCTTTAGCTACCTTGCTGCTTCCAAACGCACCTCAACACAAGATGAATCAAACAGCGCAGTGCCAGTCTCAAAACCGACGCCGCTCGGAACAAATCACATGAACATCCCTGCTGCAATGATTTTCCACTTGTCGTTTTCGTGAAGCACATAACTTTTATCTGTAACAAGTAATTATATGGTGTTATGCATAGTTATGCGATTTTAAGCAAATCGTTAAGTATGAGCCATCAGTGTCCAGGTGCTTTGCAAAAGTGCACTTTGAAGACGGGTCCTTAGCTTGGCGCATCGATTTTCCTAAGAAACTGCACCCGTTCAAAATATTAAAAATGATATGCCATCATTACCAACTAAGTGTTGGGACCATCTGGGACCATCCCTCCCAGCAGTTGCCATCATCTTTCCAAACAGGAAGGGTGGAACGGTGGACACTCTATCCTTGGAACTTCCTCATTGCTGCTGGTTTACATTTCCATAATCTCGTGACTTTATGTTTGTTTTTCCTGACCTGCAAGCCAGATGCTGTGCGTCCTGCACCAAGTCAACATCAGGAATTGGCCCAAGACCTCCAGAAAGGAATCGACTTTGAAGCATCTTTAACTCCTTGGCCGGAATGTGAACAAGGCACACAAAGAACAGAATTCTGAATACGTACTTCATAGCAAAATATTGGTCACATTTGGTAGCATGATGATCATATATGATCTAGTTCTATTTCTGTGTGCTCGGTTTGTGTAAGTTTGCCATGCTCACCCGAGGGTTGCGAAAGGGCCCCCATCCTACAGAAATCATGTCATTCGAGTCAACAAGCTGTGGCGGCGGGAACTGCCGGTGTTTATTGGCAGTTGGAATCAGCGGGTGTCGACAAGTTAAACTTGCTGCTGTTCTCACCCTTATGCATTCGACAAACAATTGTCGACAAAGCCTGCAAAACCCACGTGGAAATCTTGCCTTTGAAACACTCTTCTAGAACAAGGTTGCACAAGGGCCATAACGGCGCTCCTCCACCACAGCACCACATTCTTCTGACGACAATTTTGGGGTGACCTCTTGCACGGCAATACTCTTTATAATACCCTTGAGGCATGCCACAGTTTTTCTGGTCTTGTCGAACACTCCCACTCCTTCAACCCACTTTGTATGACAATCTCTTGCAACGCTGGATTGATCCACTGAAGGACTCCAAGAGATTCCTACTTTATTGCATCATGGTGAATACCCCTTTCCAAAACACAAGTAATGCAGCGTGTTCTTTTACACCTCTTCAGTAGAACACCTCTCCGCAACACTCTCGCACAAGACTTCTCTACAGCATCATGTAAAAACCACCTGGAAAGTGCTCTCTTCAACATTCTTCAACAACGCTCTTCTCAAGTACTCCGCATGCCACGCGAAGTGACATCCTGACACTTCAAAACGCATACGTTTGCCCAGCAAGGTCGCTGTGATTCCATGCACCGCTGGCTGGGACCAAAACAGAGAACAGGAACCCGGCTATGCATTCGGAACGCTGCGGGGAAAGAAATCGAAAGTAACATCTTTGAAATTCTTTAAACGTTAAAAGAACTCAAAAGAACTCAAAAGAACTCAAGAGGAACATCAAAGAACTCAAAGGAACTCAAGAGATCCCTCAAGAACATGGTCTTTTCAGATCTTTCAGAATTTGGTCTAGTAGTTGAATAGCATAACCTTCCTCAGCACCTAGAAGAAAGTGCCCCACTCCACCATGAAATTTCCAGGGATGCCTGAGGTAGTGCAATTCAACAAACAAGTTCAAGTGGTTTTCTTCCGGAAGGAAAAACATACTGTAGGAGTTGTGACAAGGATCCTCGAAAAGAACCATCAGCTGCCGGTGAGTCTGACCATAAAGACCCTTCTTCATAGCTTCCGCTGCTGCTTTCCGCACCACTGTAAACGCAGCATCAATAGATCCGTCACAAAACACCTGTATCTCAGTTCCGTTCATTTTTGAGAGCATCGCCTTTGGATTCAAAGAGTGGAGGTCGTGCACAGCCAAATGATCGAGAATTACCCCATCTGCTACCTTTGAGGCCATCTCAGCAACACCTGTAGAAACAGCGGCCCATGCACGCTTTAGGATTTTATGTGCATGAGTCTCCGCGCGTACCGAAAGGCTGTAAGCTCGTTTCATCTCTGAAAATCCTGCAGCGCACTTTGCGGCGTAGTTCTGAAGCATTTGTGCTGCAGCTTGCGTTGCACGGACATGTTCCTGAGAAGCCTGTAGGTAGCCATCGAGTTCCTTTCGAATCTCCCACCACATGGAATCAAATTCTTTGATATCCTCTTCGGCTGTTTCTTCCTCCACCTCCAGAAGAAGCGCGGAGCTACTCACTGAAGACCTGACCAGCACAGGTGCCGTGGTTCACCAGTTGCAGAGTACTAAATCCTCACCTCCCTTGGAAAGACAATTTTCTACTGCTTTGTGTCAACCACTCAATACCTTGATGTTTACACATGCATCGACACAAATCAGCATATATCACAATGGTTCAAAGTGCCAAACACGATTTGCTTTGCTTTTCGGAGGATGAGGGCTACGAATACCTTGGAATGCAACCAAGGCACCTCCAGAACCGGTTCAGCCGTCTCTGCAGAAGTTTGCTTGTACTTGATTCGTGATGATAGATTCCAAGTACATGGGATTGCGCCTGACAAGAGCACGCAAGAGTACACTGCAGAACATATTCTGATCTATCAGCATTTTGATACACTCATGTATTGTCATGATTGAACATATCAGTGTACGCAAGCACACGTATACATACATGTTTAACAGGTATTGTGGGTATGGCCTTATCGTGTACGTATATGTACTATATATACAATAACATATATTATATATAAATACTACAATATATATATAGTATATATCTTATATATACAATATAAAATATATAAAATATATATCATAGATATTATATATATAATGCAAATTGTATATAAACAAATTTTTTAAATATAATATGATGATAGATATTGTGTATTTTTTTTTAAAATACATTTTATATTTATATTACATATATAACATATGTATATAATATAATATAATATATATATATATTTATTATATCAATTGTAAATACATAAAAAATAATACAATATACATAATAGATATTATTTAAAATAAAAAACATATACTTTAGAAAATGGTAAAAACAATATAAATAAATAAAATATATAATATGCAAAATACGCAAAATACAATATATAATAAATGTCACATAGTATATGAAAAAATAATATATTGAAAAATAGTAATATATACATATAAACAAATATCACTATATATATGATATAATATGTATCATATATATATAAAATAGATATAATATGTAACAAATATATATCTAATAGATAAAATATATATGATATAATATATATCTATATACACTAAAGAATAAAATATACAAATAATATGTAATTTACAACGTATAATCTATGCAATATATAGTATAATAATAAATAAATAAATATATATATAAATATATAAATATAAATATATATATATATAAATAAAAAATATATATATATAAATATATATATATATAAATATATATATATATATATAAATATATAGATATATGCAAATATGACAGTAAATAATATATATATATATACAAACAATATCTATCTATATATAAAAAAAATAACTATATAAAAATAACTATACGTATATGTATATATGTGTTTATACAGATAAAACTCATTGCACGCACATATCATATAGTTGGATTGGAAACGTGCGTGGTACAGGATAGTGCTAGTCCCGAAAGACCGAGATTCTAATTAGATTTCTCACACAACTCCAGCTCACATCATCAACATTTTGCCTCGGCTTTGTTGTTCATTCACTGAGAGGTTAGCTGTATGATGCTGTATGCATAGGGCCACTAACGAAACTACATGCATTTCTGTGCTTGAAAGTATGCAAGTGGCTCTAAACACATATGTATTCATGGACAGAAAAACCGCTAAGTTCTACTTCTGTGATGGGCCTTGGCTTCATGAAAAACATTGTGCAATTTGCGCAGCGTATACAATCTATAATGGAACAACTGGCCGGATTGCGATCTGATTGTGATTTGGTTCTCCGCAAAATTCCTGGAAAATTTCCAGGTGATTTGTATCTGCCCTGTTGGAGATGCCACAGTTTTTTCCTGCCCACAGTACGTTGTTGGAGGATATATAGGGTACACATGCAAAGGGACTTGTTTGTGCACAGGTAGGCTCTTGCCACCATGTTTTGCTCAAAGAAAGTGCCAGGCTGCGCGAAAACCATGAAAAATGGTTCCTGGATATTCCTGGATCTTTTGTTTCATTCTAGGTAGCCAGCTTCCTCTCATGGTTTCCTTTTGTGCAAGAAACCGGCGTTGATCCCTATATCTATGTCAGGTCTGGGCAAAACACAACACGGACACTGCACACACGCACTGACCACAGAGACCAGCATGAAACGTTTACCAAGTGAAACCGTTTGCAACCTGTCTGCGGCTATGGTCATGTTTGCGGAACCTTTAAGCTTGTAATCTTCAGCATTAATTCCTGTGTTATGCTATGTTTAGTCGCTGGTTCCGCTTATCTATGCATGAACCCTTTTTTTTTACCCTCCTGCTCCTCCAATTATCTTATCACCACACCATCGCCGAGGACACCAACAAGCACCAGCTGAAAACTAGCCACCAAGAGTCAACGACCAACGACAGGTCAACCACCACCACCAAGAACAACGACTACAGCAGCAAGAAGAGCAAAACTTGAAGCCCAAGGGCAAGGGACGAAGGCTAGCTTGGCAGGGAGCTTGGCATGAAAACACAAAGGGCACAGCGCAGTTGTTCAGTTTTTTCGTCAAAGTGGACGAGCGGGTCTGAAGCTGCGGCATGTTGGTGAGATGAGCATCCAAACCATTCCAAACCTACGTATTGGGGCGATGTATGTTGAAGGGGACGAGGATGAGAACATATGACTTTGATGTAGTGTTGCACGAAGAGGATAAGGAAAGACAGCAAAGCCAGCATGATGACTAGTGATTGGGGAAGATGGAAAGGTCAACCTTCGGCATCGGAGTGGACCTTTGGCAGCGCGGGAAGAAGTACACAGTGGAAAGCCGAAGTTGAGGACGTGAGGTAGGCGTGCGTGCGCAACATGAAAATGAAGCTAGGCCAGCGTTCCATTCAGGGACAAGTGTGACAAGTGTAAGGTTGTGCGGGTGAAAAGCGAAGTGTAAGGTGTAAAGTGTGAAAGTGTAAAGTGTAGAGTGTGGGTTGTAAAGTGTAGAGTGTGGAGCGAACAGTGTACAGTGTGAAGTGTAAAGTGTAGAGTGCAGAGTGTGGGGTAGGGGGTGTGGGGTGTCAAGTGTAGAGTGTGGAGTGAAAAGATGTGTAAAGTGCAGAGTGTGGAGTGCGGAGTGTAAAATGTAAGAGTGTAGAGTGTCAAGTGTAAAGTTCAGAGTGTGGAGAGTGAAAGTGTAGAGTGTGGAGTGTTAAGTGTCAAGTGTGAGGTGTAAAGTCTAGAGTGTAAAGCGTACATATATACACACACACACATATATATATATTTATATATATATATTGAGTGGAAAATGTCAAGTGTAGAGTATGATGTGTAGAATGTAGAGTCTAGACTTTGGACTGTGGTGTGTAGAGCCTGGGGTGTGAAGCGTAAAGAGTAAAGTGTAGAGTGCAGAGTGTCAAGTGTAAACTATGAAGTGTAAAATGTAAAGTAAAGAGTGTAGAGTGTGGAGGGAACAAAGCGTGGAGTGCGAAGTGTAGGTGTGGAGTGTAAAGTGTAGAGTGTGGAGTGTGGAGTGCGTAGTCTAAAGTGTAATGCGTGACATGCAAAGAAAAGAGTGGGGAGTGTAAAGTGTGAAAAGTGAAGTGTAAGGTTCAAAGTGTGAAAGTGTAAAGTGTAAAGTCTAGAGTGTGTGGACTGTAAAGTGTAGAGTGTGGAGCATACAAAGTACAGTGTATAAAAGTGTAAGGTGTGGAGTGTAAAGTGTATAGTGTAGAGTGTGGAGAGTAAAATGTAGTGTAGTGTGCCAAGTGTAAAGTTCAGAGTGTAGAGTGTGAAGTGTAGAGTGTGGGGTGTCAAGTGTCACGTGTGAAGTGTAAAGTGTAGAGTGTGTGGTGTGCAAAGTGTAAAGTGTGGAGTGTGGTGTGTAAAGTGCAAATAGAGTGGACAGTGTCATGTGTGGAGTGTGACGTGTGGAGTGTCGAGTGTAGAGTTTGGAGTGTAAAGTGTAGAGTGCGGGGTGTAAAGTGTAAAGAGTAAAGCGTAGAGTGCGGAGTGTCAGGTGTAAAGTGTGAAGTGTAAAATGTAAACTTCAAACTATAGAGCGCAGCGTGTAAGTGTAAAGTGTAGAGTGTGGAGTGTAAAGTGTATATAGAGTGCCCAGTGTGAAGTGTAGAGTACAACATACAAAATGCAGTGTAGAGTTTGGAGTGTAGAGTGTAGAGTGTGGGTTGAAAAGTGTAAAGAGTAAAGTGTAGAGTGCAGAGTGTCATGCAGCAAAGCCGGCATGATGACTAGTGATTGGGGAAGATGGAAAGGTCCACCTTCGGCATCGGAGTGGACCTTTGGCAGCGCGGGAAGAAGTACACAGTGCAAAGCCGAAGTTGAGGACGTGAAGTGGGCGTGCGTGCGCAACGTGAAAATGAAGCTAGGCCAGCGTTCCATTCAGGGACAAGGGTGACAAGTGTAAAGTTGTGAGGATGAAAAGTGAAGTGGAAGGTGTAAAGTGTGAAAGTGTAAAGTGTAGAGTGTGGGTTTTAAAGTGTAGAGTGTGGAGCGTACAGTGTACAGTGTGAAATGTAAAGTGTAGATTGCGGAGCGTGAAGTGTAGAGTGCAGAGTGTGGGGTGTGGGGTGTCAAGTGTAGAGTGTGGAGTGTAAAGATGTGTAAAGTGCAGAGTGTGGAGTGTAGTGTAAAATGTAGAGTGTAGAATGTCGTCCAAAGTTCAGAGTGTGGAGGGTCAAGTGTAGAGTGTGGAGTGTCAAGTGTCACGTGTGAGATAAAAAGTGTAGAGTGTGTGGTCAACGAAGTGTAAAGTGTAGAGTGTGGAGCGTAAAGTGTATATATAGAGTGCGCAGTGTCAAGTGTAGTATAATGCGCAGAATGCAGTGTAGAGTTTGGAGTGTGAAGTGTAGAGTGGGGTGTAAAGTGTAAAGAGTACAGCGTAAGCTGCGGAGTTTCAGGTGTAAAGTGTGAAGTGTAAAATGTAAAGCGTAAACTATAGGTGCGGAGTGTAAGTGTAAAGTGCGGAGTGTAGAGTGTAGTGTGTGGAGTGCGTGGTGTACAGTGTACCGCGCGAAGTGTAAAATGTAGAGTGTTCAGTGCAAAGTGTAGTGCCCAGTGTCAAGTGTAAAGTGCAGAGTGTAATCCGTAGAGTGTAGAGTGTGGAGTGTCAAGTATAAAGTGTAAAAAGTGACGTGTAATGTGCAAAGGGTGGAGTGCAAAGTGTAAAGTGGAGAGTGTGGAGCGTAAAGTGTAAAGTGTAGAGTGTGCAGTGTAGAGTTCGAGGGTGGAATGTGGAGTGCCAAGTGTAAAATTAGAGTGTGGAGTGCCAAGTTCAAAGTGAGTTAAGAGTGCAGAGTGTGGAGTGCAAAGTGTAAAGTGGGGATCGAAGAGGATATCGATGTTGATGTTGCTGACGGTGACCCGGCGAGGGTTGAGCCCACGGCCAAACTACTTGTGATGGGGGGGAAGGGGGGGGTAATTAATTGCAAAGTTTCTCGCGATTGGGGATTCCAGCCCCCTCAAACCTTGCTAAAGCAAGAGGGGCTTCAGCTAGCAGAAGCTAGCTTTCGCGACAAACCAGAACAGATCATAGTAGTGAGAACTAGTGACAGAACCGGCAAGAGCAAGAGCAGAAGCAGTGATAGACCAACAGGAAGAACAACATCAGCAGCATCGACAACACCCAAAAGGAGAAGAGCACGACGAGGAAGCAAAGCGAGGAGAAGACGGGAAGGTGCTGCAGACGTGGAAGATCAGGACAGAAGAAGAAAAAGAAGAAACCACATATATAAGAAAAATAGGAGAAGGAAAACGCCTGTTAAAACGCCAAAAACAAAGAAGAAAAAGAGGCACAGGAAAACAAAGACGGACACGAGGAAACAGAAGAAGAGAAAGAAGAGAATACAAGAGGGCAATAAAAACGGTACAATAACAAATTGCAACTACCAAAACCGAGAGCTGCCCAAAGCACGCACTATCCTCGTCTAACCTATTCAGTAGCCCTGTCCTGCATGGAGCCGAGAACTTTTCCCAATGGAACCAAGGACATGTTGTTGAGCGTCTATCCTATCCAAAGTGAACCACAACAGACTGCAACCATCTTTGATTGAATTGTTTGGAACACATACTTTGGCAGCATGTGGAGCCCTCGATATTTTGAATGTTTAGGTTTAGGCTTTGTTGGCGCAATCCAAAGGAATTCTTGCCGCCATAATTTTGCAGCAAAAGGCCCTCAAATGCGAGTTTGTGCGGGCCTGCATGTACTTGTTCATCTGGGATGCCATTTGCACAGCGTACCGTTGCACTTCTCTGCCACGAGAAAGTTTCCTACTTTCCACACACAGGCAATATTTTGAACTTTTGACAATCACAAACCTCAAACTGTGTTGTGTCGTGCAGAAAAGCAATACAACGACAGGAGCAGTTCAGAGGATGGAAACACAAGAACTCAGCTTGTCTTTAATCTCTCAAAATGTGATGACTTTGAAGGCGCCCCCGCAAGCTGACTGCAGTCGTCCAAAAGCAAGGCTTATATATATATATATATGTATATATTATATGAATGTTGTTTCGACGCGTGACCAGCTGGGTCTTTGCTGCATCCCGTCCGTCGCAGGGAACCTCTCGGCACAGGTGAAAAGGAGGCGCCCGACCGTTTTCCCCAAGGAGGAAAAGGATCTCCGCTATTGGTAGCGGAGCCTGCCAATAACGGCACGCTCCTCCAGCCATGGAACCTTGAGACCTTCAGGCGAAGGTTGGTGACACCTGACCTTCTGAAACCACTGGTGGCTCAGTTCGCTATTTCAGTGGCGACAATGACGACGCCAGGGGGTACACACGATGGAAGCAATGGGCTGTGAACAAGATAATCGCTATGGACAAGCTGGGTGAAGCTGCTCGTGGACCTTACATCTATACCTTGCTCAGTGGCAAGGCGCTGGAAGCTGTCGAGCATGTCAAGCCCGAGGAGTATCAAGTCAAAGGCGGTGACACTGTCCTTTTGGCGACTTCTTGATGCCCATTTCCCTCAAAAAAATGCATCTGATGAGCTGAGCGAGATCATGGGTGAAGTTTTTGGCCTCAATTCCAAGGATGGTGAATCGATGAAACAATTGACTGCCAGAGCGACTGAGATGTTTGATCGCTGCTCCAGAAAAACCGGAGTGCAGTTTCCAGAGGAAGCTAGGGGATGGATCATGTTGAACAGAGCTAGACTTTCGGATGAACTGCGTGCAGTGGTCATCTCCCGAGCTCGTGGGGGCTTGAAGAGAAAGTCAATAGCCATAGCTCTTCGCTCCTGTTACCCTGATCTCACAGTCTCCCGTCGGAAGGCTGTTGCACTGGTGGAAAATGAGACCTTAAGCCGTGGAAGACCACGACTTGGATGAGGTTGAAGATTTCCGAGACGTTGGTCAGCTATTCTGGAGGATCACCAGCTATCCTTGGAGGCAGAGCCTCTAGAGACGTTCCAGATATCTGACATCGCTGAGGAGCTGGCGACTTCGTGGCGTGACAAACGTCAGGAACCCAATTGTCCGCAGAAGAATCGACAGTTTGGAAAGGCACGATATGTTTGCCGTGCTTATCGAATCGAGGTGGAGGAGCTGAAAAGAAACACTGCTTGCCGCAAGTGTGGCAAGAGGGGCCATTGGGCTCGTGAATGTCGCTCAGCTCCAGCCAAGGGCCAAGGGGAGGGGAACAAGAGTCAAGCTGCTCCTTCTGTAATGCATCCACAGGTGCTGCGCTGGTCATTGTGCCCTCGTTAATCGCTGCAGTGGAGCCACTACCCAGCACGTTGCTGGATCAAGTGCGCATGCGATGTTCCCTGAAGACTTCTGGCTCAGATGCTGAAGAGATCAATTTGGTCAAGCCCTGGATTCGGAGTACCGGACTCTGGATGTGGTCGAACGATTGTCGGTTCCTCTGCGTTGACTGAATTTGAGAAACTGTGGCGCCAGCGTGGCATGAATTCAGCGCGACCAATTCTGTTTTGGCAATGGGGAGGTCGAAACCAGCCACATTGGTGTAGCCATGCCTGTGCCTCTTGGTCCTCACCGCGGTGTCATTAGAGCGTTAATTGTACAGGGATCTGCTCCGTTGCTGACTTCCAGGTCCGCTCTCAAAAAGTTGGGAGCGCAGTTGGACTTCCAGAAGGACACTTTGTCTATCTTGGGAAGTCCGTCAATTCAACTTCGCACCAACAGTGCTGGCCAGTATATCGTTGATGTCATGGGTTCTCCTTTGGGGGTTGGGGACACTGTTGCTGATGAGATCATGATGGCAACCGCTGACATCAGTCCTGCCTTGGACAGCGGTGCACAGGCCTCGAATGCTTGCAGACCCGCTAGTTCCAAGGAATCAACTGGCCCTGAAGCATCCGATGCATCCGTCCGCCTGTCGTCCTGGGCCCAAGGGGACTGCCAGAGGGTCCAAGCGCCGTGGTTGTCTAGGTATGGTTCCCAGGCGGTCTCAGGTTAGAGAAAGCATAGTAAGGGATGCTGCTGATAAGCATTCTGAACCAACAAAAAATAATTCCCGGCACTTGGCAACATAAGCCCATGGTTCGTTTGCCGTCCCATTCAAGTCATGTCGTGACCGAGTTTCGGTGATGAACCCTGTGATGTGTCTGATTGCAGTGATGTTCCAGAGTCTCCTTGTTTTCTCACCCCTCACCAAGTGCGGCAGTTGAATGCGCAGGTCAACGCATGTGGCAATGTAGCTAAAAGCATGTCAGCCTCGCATGAACGACTTTTGGTCATGGAAGTGTTTTCGCATCCTCCTGTGACCCCAGTCGCCGAGTCAGTAAGTTTGACAGGTAAGTCCTATATGATCTAAAGAATGGTTTTGGCTTCGCCAGCAGCGCCGATCGTAGGAAAGTCGAGCACGACCTGGTCACCCTCAAGCCGAATCTGCTGATGCTTTGCCCGCCATGCCATGCACTGATATATAAGGGAGGCTGGTTCCACCTAAACAGCACAAAGTGGGATCATTGGGAGTATCTGCATAGAGTTGCCAAAAGCCGAATGTTCATCAGGTGGTATTGCAAGCTATTCAGAATCCAGACATCTGCCGGTCGTGAAGCTGTGTTCGAACACCCAACTGGAGCCAAGACTTGGAGTTATCCTGAGATGTTGACTCTTTGCCGGAAGTTTCAAACTGTGAAGCTCCACATGCGCAGGTGCAACCTGCATTTGCAATCAAGTGAGCGCCTGACCCGTAAGAGCACCAGACTCTTAGCCAGTAGTGAATTAAGACATGTTGGCGCTTGGTCTTACATTTCCAGGCCCAGAGAATCCTAACCGTCCTAACCGTAGGTGCCATGACACGGTTAGTCAGTGGTAGTGCTCCAGGTGTTCCCAAGGTGCGTGAGTTCACTGCTGCATACGCCCACTTTATCACTCGTTAGTACTTGAATCCAGCTGAGATACTTAATGTTGAACTTATGGAACTTATATAATAACATAAGTTCAATAAGTTCAAAATTGCTAAATTAGCTAAAAAAAGGGCTAAACATAGCTAAAATTAGCTAAAAATAAGTTCAAAATGAGATTTTGCAAAATTGATGATTTTGGGAGCTTTTTGTCACAAACTGATTCAATTCTAAAAAATCATGAGGCGGCCATTTTGGACGCTCTTTTTGCTTTTTGATTTTGGATCTTTTTGGTTGGAAGCGACCTCAACTCCTTTTTTAACAACATCACAGCAAACAGCTTCGGAGCGCCCCGAGGGCCGCTTTTTTTAAATCTCTCATAAGCTTTGAAATTCTCGTTTGGCAGGGTCCGGTTCGTACTGCCAACGTTGATGATAAGCCTTGTCCTTACCATGTTTGCTCGATGCCAGCTAAGACACTCACAAAGGTTGAACAACCAAAAAAGCTACGACAATGTTGCAGTGATGACTTGACAGTTGACAAATGGCGATTCAAACTCAAGACAATTGGTGGTTGACAATTATGATGAAAAATTAACCCAAAATGTTGTTTTATTTTTTTGGGGACACGGAGTTTGATTATCATGTATCGGGACGTATCGGAATGTATCAGGATGTATCGGAATGTATCGGGGATAGGTTTTCTAGCCGAAAATCAAGCCCGACACGTTCCGATACATTCCGATACATCCCGATACGTTCAGATTTCTTCACGCAGTTCTTCACGCAGCCGTTCGAAATCCCCCTTATTTCGCATGGCTGCCAAGAACTGTCTCACAGACACAAGGTGGCTGTGCAAGTCCGACATGGTTTCAACTGCCAGCCCACAAAAACAAAACTGCAGGCATCACAGCGATATCAATGGCAAGTGTTTCAAAACAGACTCGAACAATTTGAAGATGTGCATATAGATCATTGTGAATGAAAATAGTTCCATACGTATATGTGAATGTTCAGTTTCATGCATGTTGGTGAAACGAATGTGAATACAATGGTGACTGCTATCAACCGCAAGACTCCCCACTTACAGAGCGTCCCGAAAGCCGCTGCAAAGAGCTAAGGTCGCTTCCAACCACCAAAAAAAAACGATCTCAATCTACAAAATTTGAAAACTGATGTGAAAATGTCTTCAAAAATTGTCTTAGAAATCCTCAAAAAATCACCAAATCTATTGAAAATGATATGAAAAACAGCTAAAAATAAATTCAAAAATAGCTAAAATTAGCTACAAATAGCTAAACAATAGCTAAAAATAAGTTCAAAATAAGTTCCTTAAGTTCACCCAACATAAGTAGCATAAGTTCACAAGTTACTTATCATTATCTCAGCTAGACACAGAGAACTTGTGCAAGTTACAAGTTACTTATGCAACTTAAAGAACTACAAGTTCATGTTCACGAAATACAAGTCCAACTACAGGTGGTCTAAAGTATCTGAGCTAGCCTCAAGTTCGGGCTAGTCACAAAGCATGAGTTTGTGTTAGCAATGTTGCGCACGCTTCCAAGGTTTCGAGACCATGAATCAGCGCACGAAGTGTTAGACGTCGAAGAAAAATGGTTGCCGGACACTTTCCCATGGCACCAAGTACATGCAGTTTCCAGTCGTTCCGAAAAGCCTGATGCAGAACTGTTGAAAGGGTTGTTAGGTCACCCACCTAATGCTGACTTGCTTCGGATCCTCAAGCATAGACCAGCAAGCGATCAAGCCTTTCGCTTAGCAAAGGAGTTTTCCTGCGGGTTTTGCCGAGGCCAACAGAAGCCTAGCGTTCCGTTGCCTGCGCAGTCCTTGCGAGTGTCTGAGTTCAACCACCGGATAGGGTTGGATGTGAAGAAATGCCGAGGCTGGAAACCCAACCAAAAGGTTTGTGCCCTGAACATAGTGGACCAGGCTAGTAGCTTCCAACGTATGGTGCTGTTTTTTGAACAAGAAGACGTCGTCGCTTTTCAGGAAACTTTTGCAAGAGCATTGGATTTAGTGGACTGGTGCCACTAAAGAAGTCATCCTGGATTCAGCATAGATGAATTTAGGCGAGCCCATGGTAGTCCCAGCCGAATCGGAGGGGATTCAGATCCGACCCACTGGTGCAGATGCGCGTTGGCAGCTTGGCAAGACTGAGTCGCACGGTCGGTGGTTCAGTAGAGTGTGGGAGAAGCTCATTGCATGCTATCAACCGTCCAACAAGGAGGAGTGGCTCGAATGAGTTCACCATGCTCACATTAAAAACCAGATGGTCCAAGTTCATGGATTCACACCGCATCAGTTCGTGTTTGGAAAGAACCCTCACATCGCTGACGATGTGATGAATGAGCTTCTACACATCGTTCCAGCAACTGCATCACAGACTGAACAAGGGCTAGCAAGAACACAGGCCATGAGAACCACTGCTCGCCAAGCATTGATTGCTATGCAAGATGACCGTGCCATGAGACTAGCCTTACTTGCAAGACCTAGCCGTAAGCTTGATTTTCAACCTGGCGATTTGGTAGCATAATGGCGGAGTCAAGAGTGGGACAAAGGTACGTTGGTTTTGGGCGGACGTTGGCATGGTACAGCAGTGGTCATGGGACATGTGGGCCGCAATTTGGTTCTTCTGCATCGGCGTCAAATCCTCCGTTGTGCTCCAGAGCAGGTTCGTCATGCAACCCAAGAAGAGAAAACCCTGATTTCCAGTACCCAGGCTGAGATGTTAGGTGTCAAGGATCTTCTAAGCAAGGGTAATCTGGAAAGCAAGCAGTTGGTTGATCTGATCTCTGATGCGCATCCACCAGTTGAGGCTGTGATGCAATTCTTTGGACATCTTCTTTTTCATGTATTCAGCTACCAAAACCTCAAGAGGAGCATGAGATTATGTATGCACCGGGTCAGTACAGTCTTGGACTCTCAATTCGGTGCTGAGTGTTTTGGGCCGACTGGCTGCCGGCTCGGCCGCAGATTCACCCTTGAACGCTTCTGGTACCCGGCTGAACTGGAGGTGGAGTCAGAGAAATTTTCTCCAACCAACCGAGGCGCAACTTCTTTCAACATAGACACCACGTCATCCTGCCGGAGGGCTGCTGGACGCCACGAGCGGAAGGGGCCATCTTTACCTACACCTCATGGGCCTCCAGCGCCGGGGTTTTTAACAGGAGCTAGCAAAGATTCCAGCTGTGCATCGACAGCTGGATCATCACTTGGAACTGTCAGAGCTGGTTCTTTTGCCTCAAAGGGAGGCGGTGGCATCACTACATCTTCCACTGGCAAACCAGCAGCGGCCGGAACAGGTACTGCGACAGGAAGGTTCGTCGGGGCAATAGATGTCTCAGCTGACTCTACGGGTGGCTGAACTTGCATGCTGGGGTTGCAACAATCCACTTGAGCTTCAAAAACTGGTAGATGAAGATACAGTAAACGAAAAGAATGGGAAACATTGTTTTCCAAGGCAGTTCGAATCTCCTTTGGCCGAAAAGCAACGGAGATCGAAGAGAAGTTTGCAGACCGGTTTATCGGCAGCATGCCCGCAAGCCACTGGAGGAAGGCGCTGAGTTCGATCCGAACGACTTCAGTACCTTTTCGTGTAAAGGGCAGGTGGTGCCTTCAGGGTCATTGGGGCCAGACCTCAGGGAGAAGGCTTGATGCAGATCATAGCCTCCCACAAACGGGATCTGCAATTTGGTGACATCCAGGGGGCTTTCCTTGAAGGCGGATCTTTGGATCCAAGATTTCGTCCTCCGTATGCCCACCAGCCTCCGGGCGGGGTCCCGGGACTCCCAGCGGACGCGGTCATTGAAGTTCTTGGAAATGTTTATAGGCAGAACGATGCCCCGGTTGCTTGGTTTCGCGAGTTCAAGTCTGTTGCTGTTGCATCTGCTTGGACCCAAAGCAACTGGACCCATGTCTGTATTGTCTTCGATGCCCCCAAACTTCAGCACTGCTTGGAATCATGGGCATGCATGTCGACGACACTGCTTTGGGAGGACATGGGCCACTGTTTTCTGCTGCCGTAGATCGTCTTCGTGCCCGATTTCCGTACAGAAAATGGCGAATGAACTCTGGAGAGTTTGCGGAGCATGGTGTTGCTAAATTTCACAAAGGCCGCTTTTAAGCAATAGGTTTGCGAATAGGCAATGTGTATAGGGATGTACTTGTTTCAAAAGCTGAATCCACGATTGAACGGTTTATAATGGTTTATATAGATATTCTTGATCGACGCACAAGATTTAGATTCATATGGTTTTCGCAATTTTATAGGTCCGAAAAAACTCTTCAACCAACTCAGATTTGCACGTGACGACACAGAAGAAGCAAAGGGGGGTGAGAATAATGATTGATGAATGTCATCGCGCAGTTTTCATTGGCAACAAAAAATGGGTCACTAAATCTTGTGCGTCGATCAAGAATATCTATATAAACCATTATAAACCGTTCAATCGTGGATTCAGCTTTTGAAACAAGTACATCCCTATACACATTGCCTATAGTGAGGGTAAGGAGGCAGCACACACACACACCACATCCCGCAAAATGTCTTAGGAGTACCTACACATGGTTGGTTCAAGCAAATATGCCAGGAAAACGCAAACAAGCAAAAATCGGATTGACATCGAGGAGTGTGAGAGATAAATAAAATACGTCGTGAAAACAGCTAAGGAGATAGACGGCACGATCGTATACTATATACAGCAAATAGTGTAATTATGTGGTCTTTGGTTCCTGGCTGATACAATGGCAATTCTATTACACATTTTTCTCTTGCAGCATACCTTTTGAAAAGAAATGTGCGAGGAAGAACCGCTCAATTTAAACAGCGGTACGCTACTACTCAAGACATGCTTTGCAGCGCCAAAGAATGATGGATTGCGCACTCCAAAGCTTAACAATTGAGCTTTGTTGGCCATTCACTTCAGCAGACCCACCTAAAAGGAACCCATTCCTTCTGTTGGCTATACACGGGTTTGCCCTTTAATCGTTTACCTCTAAAAGGGTTCAAAGCATCCAAGGCAGCTGCTATCAACTTTTGCCGTATATGGTTGATCTGATAGTGCAAATTGTACCCTGATACCTTTCCCACTGCACATGTTTCTGCTTTGCGGGCAAACAAGTTTGGGTCAATTGGGTGAGTAGGATAATCCAAGTCCGGAAGCCGACGGTGGCCAAAAAGGAATATGAAACTCTTAGTTTTCTGCACTTGCTGGAGGGTGGAGGATGTGACAAACACTAGGATCAAACAAATTGTTGACGTTAGCAATCAGTGAAATCTCCCTGGAATATCTGGGAAGTATTGCAGGCCCGTTTGTTTGCAATTCTTGTTGCTTCCCCTTCTGTGCTCTTCCTGGCAAATGTTGAAATTATTTGCTGTTGCCCGAGCAACTTGACTCTGGACATGTTTTGCCGGTATAGTACTGTGCGCACCCACATCATCTCACGTCGTTTTTTGTTGATGCTTTTCAATGTTGTTTTTTTGACATATATATAATATATACATATAGATGATCATTCTGGCTGTCAATGTGATGCTAGTTGAGGGTCATTCAGACGGGACATTTTCAAGTTTTCTCTGGCATCATTGTTTGATTATGTTGTTGGGAGATTTTGCATCAAGCAAAGGCCTTGGGAAAGGCTAGACACCCTTAATCGCAGACCCCTACCTTGATTGCAAACAAAACCCTTATTCGTGAAATTTGGCACATGGCGTCATCAGAAACCCGATAAATCCATTTCCATGAGCATGACTTGCTTTGTTGACAAGATTCGGCCTGAACATTCCCAAAAATAGCCAACCTGAAGATCGCCTTTCTGATGCTCAGATCAGAACTTTGCGTGCCGTGAATGGCTCCGTGAATTGGCTGTCAAGCCAGAGTAGACATGATTTGAGTGTTCAAGCAGTTTGAGCCAGCAGTCATTTCCTACTCCGAAGATAGCTGACTTGAGAAAAGCCAGCCAAGCCGTCCGTAGAGCAAAGTTGGACAAAAGATTTGTGCATTCGATTTTGAACCGATTTGATCCGGACAAGCTGACAATCGCCTGTCACTCAGATGCTGCCTTTGCCAACGTAGGTGAGCACACCCAAACACGGTGCATAGCCGCCTTCACTGAGAAATCTCTGCAAAATGGGGCTGAAGCCAAATGGGTGCCTGCCACATGGCACAGTTATATACTTAGTAGAGCTGTTGGTAGTACGATGGCTGCAGAGTCCCAAGCCTTTTGCACGGCTACAGGAACAGTAGAATGGTTGTCTCTCATGCTATAGCAGAGGTCTTGGATGGTGACTTGATTCTTCGAGAATGCCGCGATGTGCTCAAAAGACGGCCACCGACCGCAACAGCCTGTACGATCATGTAGTTTCTCCCTCAGCTCCCACTTCCATAGAAGATCGTTGTACTGGCATTGGTGTTGTAATCAGCTGTAGGTGCATGTCAGCCTTCGTAAGATGGGTCCCCGCAAACCGTATGATAGCTGATGCCTTCACACAGGACGCAGGAGATCCCACTGACTTGTTGCGAGCATGTTTGCGTAGATCTTGTTACCAGATCAGTCCTGGGAGACAGTTTTGGAATACCAAGCCCAAGAAAAGGAAAGACGTTCAGCAAGAAGACTAGGTTCTGCCACTGCCGAAGTTCACCAACAGGGGTAGAAGTTTGTCACTCTCTGGCCTAGGTAGTGCAATCATAGGGGATTGTCGCTTGGACTGCATAGAGAGTCGATGCGCAAAACTCAAATTTCTTTTGTGTACATGAGACTTTTTCAAGGCGTTAGCCCTGCTTAGTTTTCGGACTGTTTTCCGTAGTGTCGCTGAGTCATTTCCGTGTCCAAAGGCGCTCCATCGTCCCCTTTCTCCAGCCACAAGGGAGTTGCTGGAGCAGGTTGTACGTGAGAGCTCCCTGGATGGTTTGCTTGCTGCCTTGGGCAGTAGCCACGCCGAATCAGACGAGACCGGCCTTCCTGATGGAGTTGCATCGATGGAAAAGAATTGGGCCAGACCCTGATCGTCTCCGGAAAGTATGCCAAGGATCATATGAGCTCTGCAGAGCTGGCTGTCGCCCGTCCAGACTCATGTGGCCTAAAGTGCACTTGGCTGATGACGCAGAAGGGCAGGTCCGATCTGACCGGACCTCCTGGATTACCTGGCCAAAGCCACCTCCGATGGCAGCTCGGGTCCATTTCCCGGCAGCACCACTGTCCGAAAGTTCAAAAAGTGAGTGCCTTTGTCGATCCGTCCAACCTGATTCGCATCCGAGCATCCGTTAGTAGAAGTCTATAGCGCTGTTAGCGCATGTCCCGGCAGGACTGACAATTTTAGATTTAGAAGATAAAATCAGTGTTTTCGACCATGACCAGCTGGGTCTTTGCTGCATGCCGTCAGTCGCAGGGAACTTCTCGGCACAGGTTCGGCACAGGTGAAAAGGAGGCGCCCGACTGTTTTCCCCAGGGAGGGAAAGGATCTCCGCTATATATATATATTATTATTAATGTATATATATATATATAATCCCCCTTGCAATTCGGGCTCCGACCCTGACCCCTGAATCTTTAAGGGACCACTGGTAGCCTCTTAAAGAATGCGAACCAGGGCAAATTTCAGCCTTAAAGAATCT
>Ga0126342_10002765_pt1 | contig 27972 bp, 25 predicted proteins | sample Cyp1metagenome_FD_92528 | JGI IMG/M metagenome (GOLD analysis project Ga0126342, IMG submission 92528) | Coral microbial communities from Lord Howe Island, Old Settlement Bay, Australia - Cyphastrea 1 metagenome | ecosystem: Host-associated > Invertebrates > Cnidaria > Coral ... | reverse complement strand
TTGAGCCATGCTGTACCCAACTGGAGAGCAATTTGTCACAGCCCACAGCCGTACTCCACAGAGTGAATCCGATCTATTCGCAAGCTTTTAAGGATATGTACTGATTGCAGTTGGAAGACAGGACATTTATATATATATTGTCAGGATCCACAGTACGTCCGTACGTCCCGTGGAGGCGGTGGCCATACATCACACATCACTCATCACATTACATTCCATTGTATATGTTTCTTACAAGCTGGTGCCCCATAGTTAGCTAAGCTAGTTTGTAACTTCAGTTTCACTAGGGTTTACGATACATACAGTATGGAGGTGTCCTAAAATGGCAGTACCCCTAAATCATCCATTTTAACAGGATTGTCCAGTATAAACCATCCATTTTGGGGTACCACATGGTACCACCCATTTGTGGAAACTCCCATATATCATCATATTATATCTATAGTATTCATGGGGGTTGCGAACCAACAAATATAACTGGAAGGGGCCACCTCGTAACTCCCGCCAGTCACAACTTGGTCCATAAGCCGAACAGATGTCTCCATCATCCCAACCGATAGCCCAGTTATGAGCTAATTGAGCTATACCCTCTGGTAATCAAACGTCTTGTAGCTGGAAAATCCCCTGTTTTCTGGAGGTCTTAACATGAAAAACGTCGAACTAAATGGTGGTTTTCCAGCTAGCCACGTTTGATTACCCCTCCGGGATCCGTAACAGGGGCAGAGTGCAAGATCCTCGCCTTCCAAACCGAGGCGTCTTGCAACTCCGCTAGACCTGATCGCTGTTGACGAAATCCTGCACCACTTAGGTAACTATTGGTGACTATGAATCCCTGTAAATCATGGGATAGATAAAGGATGATAAAGGACTATGGTGACTATGAGATAAAGTTTCTATGAATCCCTGTAAATCATAGGTCACCTTGGTAACTATGGTGCCTATGAGAGAAAGTTTCTACCAACTGGTGCAGGACTTTGTCCATCCACAGTAGGTAAAGAATCATCTAGAACATTCTGCAAGAGATCAAACAGCACTAGTATGAACGTGTACTTTCTGAAGAATCATCGTCCGGTACTTTTTCGTAGACCTAAAATGCCCTAATCAAATCATCATTCAACCACCTTTTGGGAAAGTCAAGGGTATCAACTTTCAAATCATCCGAAAAAAACATCATGAAACATCCCCTGGAAAATGCCATGAAATCAGCATTTCATCACTATAAAATCACCATGAAATCACCATAAAACCACCCAAAAACCACCGGTACCAAGCAGCTCAGCGTCTCGGAAATCTCTGCCGAGGCCTTAAGTGGGTGTGGTTAGATAGCTTAAATAGCTAAGTTAAGCGTTACAGTTTATTGTGTTATTAAAATATGTTATGGTTATTGTAAATATAGTCATTTATAGCTAGTTATATATAGTTATATCTAACTAACTAATAGCTATAATTGTATGTTATTATCTAAATATACGTAGTTATTCGATCATTGGTTTACCGAACATTTGCTATCCAGAATGCTATACTATAATTAATTATTGCTGATAACTTAAATGCTATATATACATATAACTATTTAGAACTATACGCAATATAACTTTATAACTTACAGCTATAATCATTTATCATGTATGTATGATATATTCCATTAATTGCTATAAGTCCAAGAACTCAACTATAATATAACTTTGAACAGTTGTAAGAGTCTAACATCTAACTTATAGCACAATTTGCTTTTAAACATATATATCTTATATATTCATATATGTTCTTATATGATATGCCAGATGCTTAATAACATATTGTAACTTATAACATCCTGCAACTGGCTTCATATAACTATCATAATATGAAAAGCACCTTATAACTTCGTTATAGCGTAGATATTAAATAACAATTATATAAATGTACTTAAAGTAATTTGCATCTTAGTTATAACATGTTATCACATGTTATAACATGTTAATAACATGCTACAACATGTTGTAAGTATTTATAGTATTTATAGCTTCCATAACTAACTTATAAACCGGTTCTAAGGTCACATCTCAAAAACTGAATGCAACAAAAGTGCGGGAGACGTTGCGGGCAACATCAACCACCCAAAATCACTGGTTGGTTTACCCACCTCTGGATGGAGAGGTTCAACAGATTCGCAGACCGCAGACTGCCCTTACTCAAATCCACAGCTTTCGCCAAAATCACCTTAAATGTCTTGAAAGAAACCAAACACCAGGTTTCCCGTGGTTTAAAGCATGTTTAAAGCATGTTGAAAGCCAACAAAAAACCAGCATGATTCGTAGCCACGGCCCAATCTCGTGGCAGGATGGCCTGTGGGGAAGTCGCAAAGGCCATCTTGCCGGCCGTCTCCTGCTCCTCAAACCTCATGTCAAAATCACTCAGGTCACCTTGGGCATGTGAAAAATGGATAGTTCTACATTGCAGACATTGACTAATTGTTAGTTATGTATATACATATATATATATATATATATCATTATATATCCAACAAATTGATACAAATTGGATATTGACGAACAATGATGGATGACGAACAATAATGGATAGTTCTACATTCGCGAATGCTCATGGTATCTGGATTATAGCCAATACGAATGGTCATCATGATCAGTGGCTAAATAATGGCATTAGATAGACCAAAATGTTAAAAACCACTAGATAATTAGCCGATGCGATTAGTGGTAACACTATATTGCAGCCAATTGGCCAATCTAATGGTAACGGTAATGATAGTAGTAGTAGTATGTAGTAGTACTATTGATAGCACATATAATTAGCCAATACTATGATAGTTCACCATCATTTATATAATGATAATAATGAGGTAAGGCCGATAAAATCGGGGCTAGTCCCAGGAGAAAAACTATGGTGATTAAGCAGCAACATGAGCATGTCATAAACCTAACTACCAGCGATCATTTCTACCACCCATGGGAATAGTGATGGTTTATGGAGAAAATGATGGTTGGTATTGGGATGGTCTTGGGATGGTATTGGTTTACCAATTTCTACACCCCATCTATGCGAATATTGGAGATGGTTTGCTGGTTTGGGTTTACCACAGAAATGCTGGTAAAAGGTGCGTAGAAATGTTCACCGATCCACAAAAAACGGGACCGGAAATCCAATGGATAGAAATGGAAATGGAAATGATGTGGCTCCTATACCCTCTGGTAATTTAACATAGCTATGGAAAATATCCCATTTCTACTTGGTTTACCTATTAACAATGGTGATTTTCCGTAGCTATGTTAAATTACCAAAGGGTATCGGGTTTCCTTCGATTCTTCGGGGGATCGTCAAGTCACCCATGGTTTATCATCCTTGTCCCCATCACAAAAAGGCAATTTTGGGGGGTATACTCTGTTAAGGATCATCCCAAAACAAGATGGATAAATACAGACGGTTGAAACCACCAACCAGACATGGTAGATGTATCCGACATATCCACCCCTCAAAAATGACAATGTTGACCAACCGGGTTGATGACTTACTGAGGGGCCCAATATATAATTGTACACGAATTCCAATCATGAACTGCACCTCATGTACCTCCATAGCAATATCCTCCTGTAATTTAACATAGCTCAATTCCTAGCTCCAACTGGCTCCCCATTTAGAATGGACAATTGATAACAGAACGGATAACAGTTCACCGCTCCCAAAACACCGTGAACCCTCCGTTCACTGGATAAATCCCGTACATATTCCATGTCCAGTCATCAAATGTGGCAATTGAAAAAAAAATCCCCGGTTCTGATAAGTGTTCCATAAAAACCTCCATTTGCCATGTTTGATTACCGAAGGGTACATCCCCGTCCCCTCATTTGAGCCATAAAAAAACTCTCCATATTCACCAATCAGGCTATATCCCATTGAAAACTCATTAAACCTCCATTTACCCCACCATTATCCCATAAAATCACCATAACATCCCAGTAAATCACTATCAGATCCCATTAAATCACTATAAAATCCCATGAAATCCTATGAAATCACTATAAAATCCCATAAAATCCCATTAAATCACCATAACATCCCATTAAATCACCATAAAATCCCACTAAAGCACTATAAAATCCCACTAAAGCACTATAAAATCCCATGAAATCCTATGAAATCCCGTTAAACACAAAATCCTCCAAGGAACAGCGGTGTCTTCGCCGACTCCTCACCGCGGCTGGGCGCCACAGGTGACTCGGAGTAGCCTCCAATTTCTAAGACAAAGAATGGGAAATCATAAGGAAAACATGAGGAAATTATAGGGAAATCATAGTGAAATCATAAGGAAATCATAAGGACATCATATGAAATCATAGGGACATCATAAGGACATTATAGGGAAATCATATGGAAATCATTGGGAAATGCCACTACAATGAGGTAAATGTGCGATTTATCATGATTTATCCCATTGTAACAAGAAACAAATATATAACATGAACCAGCTATTGAGGATATGAAGGCAATTATGAAGGGATATTAAAGGGAGGTTGACTATCGAAAGATTGCGTAGTTTACGAAGGAAAATGAATACACAATTGGATAAAATTGGATGTTCAATAGGACACGGAAACGAAACATGAGAGTTGGGTTAGTGCCAAAAAAAAACTGTATAGCCCGGAGTTGCCATTTTAGATGTTTGAAATGATGACAACCATGGATTGTGGGTTATCATATTTTGAGACAAGCCGCTTGAGGGAACTACCCAGGAATGGGAAGTGGGTCAGTTCTGCCCACTTTCTTACTTGCCCTGCCCTATTTGTAACTGGGGTTATAACTTATAACCTCACCAAGCATGGGGATTGGTCTTTAGAGGCATCTAAAAAATGTAGAACCAAACTTGGTGGATAAAACAAGAATCTGGAGATTAGTTTGTGGGGGAGCCGAAAACCTGCTAAAAGTGGTTATTTACCCACAAACAATGATCAATGGTTGGATCAACATCTGCTGCTTTACCAATCACACATCAGCCAGGGAGCAATGATGAGCAATGTGCACTTGAGATTGGTCAGGTCACTATATTGGCTCATTTCTGTCGCACTTGGGCAAGCCCCGCTTCTGAAACTCGCACTGGACCCTCTGACAGAATCTGTGATTGCAAAGTCTAGGGTTGACGCATACTAGTACCAAATACAGGTTGCGAAATGGCAAAGGTTGAGCATTCTGGAGATAGGGTACTCTTTGGATTGCTCATTTCAGCCATCTCACTGTTGCTTTCGTTTAGTTCAATTCCCTAAGATCATCCCGAACTGGCGGCCGTCCCACACGAACATCAAATGATCATTTCTTGAAGCCCATCTCCCCAAAAAAATGGTTTGTCATATGTTAAAGCATCATTTCATCCTCAATCATCAATCAATTAGGATATCTGATTGGTGGTATTACCCCTCTGAAAAAATACGAAAGTCAGTTAGGATGATTCTTCCCAACTGAATGGAAAATCATAAAATTCCATGGTTACAGTCACCACCAACCAGTATATATATATATATCCCATAGATATCCATAGAAAAAATCTTTCTACATCCCATCTATGGGGGGTAACCATAACCTCAATCATCAATCAATCTGGGTAATTTATAATAATTCACTAACCTGAATCTTGCGGCCATAAAAGGGGATGATTTCCCCTAACATAAACCATGATTCCAGGCTTAGGGAGAACAGGCTTCGGTCGTGATCAAATTAATTTACCCAGATCAATCAATTAGGATGTGCTTACCCCATGTTACCCCCATGTTACCCCCATGTTACCCACCGATCATCACAACATATCACAACCATCTCCAATCTTCGGACACCTTGCGCAGGCGCGGGCGCGGTCCCCGGCTTCGTGGGGCTCAGGCCCGGCAGCGCGACCGCACCTCGGAGAAATCTCGTGGAATCCTCAACAAAAATTGAAACACACATTGATTCATGTGTATTCCAAAAAGATAATGGAAGTTGTAATACTTGATAGATATATATATAATGTATAGTTTGAGGATATGTATATATATATATCATGGATATATAAATTAATAATAATCAAAATGATGTGTATATATATAATCGATCAAAATTGATGTATAGTTTGCGACATCGCCCATCTTCCAGGATCGCCCATCTTCCAGGGCGGGAAACCCCGATTTCAAAATGCCGTCTGGTGATGTTAGCTTCATATCATTTGACATGTCTATAATATGTATATATATATAATTAGATATATAATTATATATATACTAGATTTAGATATAGAATAGATATGTGTTTTTTTGCTTGGGGAACTAGAGAACATCCAAATCTCTTTTCTCCCATGGACTCTCGGCCCATCCATCACAAACTCCACTTCACCATCCACCCCAAAAAAAAACGAGAAAAGAACAAACTCCAATTGTTTTCCTGAAAATCAATGGATGGGTTTAAGGGAAAATTTACAGGAAAGCCCCATATTTAATGGGAAAATCTATGGTTTCCTGTAGCTTTTTCCCTTAAACCAATCCATTGAGAAAAGCTTCAACACTTCACCATCAGTTCACATCCCACCTGCTGGCGGCTTGGGTCCCTTGGGTCCCGGAGGCGGCGCGGAAGCCGCCGCCTCCGGCGCCACGGGACAGGCGGCTTCGGGCACCTTCTGAGAGTCCTTGGCACCGGGGAAAACATAGGGAAATCATAGGGAAATCTGATGGATAAAGGGAAGATCTTCGCCGGAAACCATGGATTATCATGGATTTTCCCATGAAATAATTTGAATATGGGGTTTTAGTGTAACAATTGTCCTTTAAACCAGTCCATTGAATGAAGCAAATGTATCACCAAGAAATATGAAGAACTTGGGCTGTGAACAGCAAAAACTGGGCTTTAGCAAACCATATTAGTGGTTTTCGCTTATGAATTACTGATCAGGCAGTAGAAGGACCAACAGAAGATGATAATTTTAGCAGCAATTTCTATGGGGATTTAACACCAATGGGCGGGGATTTTACCAGCAAATCATTATGGGAAAATCCTATGGTAGGTTCATCTGCTTGGTGGTTTTAACCATCTTGAAAAATATTAAAGTCAATGGGAAGGATCATCCTATATATTATGGAAAATAAAACATGTTTGAAACCACCAACCAGTCCTTTTTTGAATGGCAAATGGTACAGTTACAGAGGAATTGATAGAGCGCACATCAACAAATGGCGAGTCATTGGCTGAAGATCAACCGCTTTATTTTCCAAGGAATCTTGCTGGAACACATTTTTTGGTGGCTTGCCCAATTGGGGAGCCATGCTAGCCATATGATAATCACCCAGGGATGTCCAAGGAAAATGTCGACGAAGCCCATTGGCCCATGGTTGGTGTTACCCTCTGGTAAACTAACATAGCTATTGAAAATTGCCATTTATGATGGATTTACCCATTAAAAATTGTGATTTTCCATAGCTATGTTAAATTACCAGAGGGTACCTCTCGAAAGTTTTCGCTTGAAGCAATTCTTTGACATGCTGCATCTTCCATCCCTCTTGGAAGATAAGACAGGACATATCACCATAGTTAAGGGGCTGATATGCCAACTGATAGGGGTTTATAAGTTTTATAACCATGCTTGAAGCCAAGTGTAACCTCAACTGCACCTCCATTGCCAAGTTGGTTTATAACTCCAATAAATAGGGTTTATCATAGATATATCATAGATATATCATATCTGTAGTATTCATGGGAGCTATAAGCCAGCCATAGCCAACCAACATAACTCAGTATCTCCTTGTCGTTTCCAGCTGTGAATTCCAAAAAACATCGCGCCAAGCTGCCGCCAAAGAGTCCTCCAAATCGTCATCCTCTGAGACTTCCTGTGGCGTAGCAATCCTAATGGGAATATTGAATCGGATACGATGGGATATTGATAGATTCATATTGTATACCTGTATAAATATATATATCCAACAATATGATGTTTGGGTGCGCTTGAAAATTGGGCACCCCAAAGTTCGAAAAAAAAGATGGGTAAACGAAGTTTGGTTTGTGGAGACACAACCGCTTCAAAGAAAACCATATTGGGAGTGAACCAATCAAAATGGATCTGCAACCTGGTAAAGTGCAACCCTGACACCCTGAAAGATGGGACCGGAAAGGTGCAGGGCTTTGAACTGAGAATGGGATATGGCCAAGTTGGGACAAAAAGAACCAAGCAAAATAAGCATCGGGTCTCATGCCCCTGTTTTCCATCTAGAGCATCATGACCCCGGACCCCAGATGCAGCTGATCTCGAGATCATTCACGACTGGTATGGGGTCAAACCTCTGGTACATCACTCATACCGTTAGGTTTGCCCAAAAATCATGTATACCCCCATAACTGCAATCTTTGAATGAAAAAGAAAACGATGTTCTAAACCTTTCGACAGAGGTGTTCCCGCCGCCCCAGACAGCTTGGTCAATGATGGTGAAATATCCACATTTTCAATAGTTCTGTGTATACATATATAAGTATATATATACACACACATATGTATGTAATCTCATCTACACCAACAGCGTTGGTAGAAAAAAAAAAGATGATAGGTATGATCTCAAATACATTTGCCCACCCAGCCCCGTTGAATTGATGGTAAAAATATACTCTGCAGCAATTCAACAGTTTGCTATGGAAGCCATGGCCCATTTAGTTCGATGATTTACCTGTTAAAAACATGTGATTGTCCATGTGTATCTTAAATTACCAGATATATCCAGAAATATGGTATTGGAGATATAAAGTTATCATAAATGTAATATCCCATTCTACACGCGTTCTAACTATCAGTTACTATGTTCTAACAAAATCTTAGGGCGCGTAAGTATATTTATGTATATATATATATATATATCATCCTGGAGTGGACAGAATACAGTAGAATCACAAAAATCCGCGCCAAAAATGTGAATGTGGTTGAACATTCCATATTCTGTCTAATGTCAGCAAAGCAATAGTAAACCATCCCCTTAAAATTACCATAGGGTGTTATAAACCATAAATGCATATGGGTGGTTTATCCTTACTTTACTGTCATCCAGGATGACCATAGAAATGGTTTCAGCAACAGCATAGCGATTAGAAACTATTTTACCAGCAAACCTATAACCATGGTAACCATGGGTTTCAAGCCGAAAATCATCATCCATGACTTGGATGGCTTACCCTCTGGTAATTTAACGTACAGTAGCTGTTGAAAATGGCCATTAATAGTTCATTTTCCCATTAAAAATGGTGGATCTTTCCATAGCTACGTTAAATTACCAGAGGGTAACATCGAATGTAGGGAAACCTTACCGTAACCTTGGTGGATTTTAAGCCGATTTCGTCGCCAAGTCTCGGCCATGACCAAGTCCTTATCGCTGAAGCCTTTCACCTGATCCAAGACCGAAGCCTGGCGCTTCGTAAGTCTTCGGCGCGGCATGGCCCGGGGGCGGTCAAGGGTTGCTTGCCCATCTGAGTTCATGGTGGTTTTACGATGATTTTAGGATGATTTCATGTTGATTTACCCTTTCGGAAAACGTTTACAAAGATGTGGAAAACACCCTGGGGGAAACCCAGAAATGATCTACACATGGTGGGTTTTCCACATTGGTTTGTTCGTTTTGATGGTAAGTCGCCGGAAGGTGAAATTCAATACTTGGGATAATTAAACCAATTCTCAAGGTTTCCTACCGGCCCGTTTCGGTAGATTGCATTTTTCGGACCAAAAAGGAAAAGCCATGGGAACCACGCCATGGCCACCACATTTTTTGATGTTTTTCACACACCCCTTCTGGCGAGATTCCCAGGATTACTTCCAGCTGTTCATTCAGGCTACATGCCAGAAAATCATAGAAAATCCATCACCAAACACCATCAAATCCCATTCAACTCCCATAAAAGTCCCATCAAATCTCACCAAACCCCTGTTTTTTCAGGGCTTCCAGCCTATTCCAATCCTCGCTTTTCCGGGGCTTCCAGCCACCTACACATCCTGCACGTCCCAGACCTTGAAAGTGGAGGTTTTCATTTTCTGTCGCACTGCAGCCCCTGACCATCAACAGCACGGCAGGCGACACTGTGGTTTTCACGTCACTGTGGTTGTTTCAGCCATGTCAACACAATGTAATAATGTGGGTAAAGCAATGTCATGTTTACCACCCATGATTGGGAATGGTAACCATACCACCTATAAAAATGGTGATGACTGGTTTATGGCATTGTTTTACCCACATTACTCCAGGATAAACTACCATCGATGTGGAACACGGATATCAACCAGTTGCTGCACATCCAAATGATACTGATGGGGTAATGAGACATAATAAGTCATCTTCCAAGGTCAATCATCTGGCCAAAACTGGGCCGCTGAAACTAAGGGATAGAACTGATATAACCAATAATCGTTTGACCAAGAATTGTTGGTATAATTTGGTATGTATACAATATTATATATATATATATATATATATATTGTAATATATATATATATATTGTATGTACAATGTTTGTTGGTTGAATGCGGTTAAATCTCCCATATAAAACTAGAGGTTAGTTTTTCATTCACCAACTTCTTTTCAAGTTCCGTGGTGACGAGAATTTTCATCCAACTCTACGGGGCATTGTCCGGCCATATCCCCAAGCCCCCGTTCAGCCCACCCCTCAGAGTCACCATGGTTTAGGGGATGAAACCACATATGACTGGGAGCATTGATGGGGTGTTGAACATTAGATGGGATTGCAAAATATTAACAGAGATTAACAGCTCAACATAGCTTTCAAGAGAGATTCCTAGCATTCCGGACTAACCTTGGGCCGAAACCACAAGCTAACCCCTGGCTGCGGAATGCTGCGGATACTCTCTTCCAAAATATGGAAGAAACTGACCATTCAACTCGCAAACACCTGGCATATGCTATAATTGGGATTTGGTGAGAGATTTTCGGGATTGTTGGACAGTGGAGTTGTGTCATTGGTTTTTTCAGCATGACTCAACTCCTCACCCCGCGCCTTCCGGCAACCACGTGATGAACAGCAGCTGGTCGCCTGGCAAATTTCGTAACCACAGCTTCCTCAGGATTTCATGGGCGATGGCCATCAACTGCAGCTATTCCCCCCTCTCCTTTACCATGACTCCGGAAAAAAACAAAAATAAACTCATTGGTATCACTACAGCTGGCTTTCCTGGTAGATTCTGGTAGATCTTTCGCACCTGCACAATCTTAGCACATGCATGTCAGAAGTTTATGGGATCAGAATCTATGCTGCTAGTGTCAACCCCTGAATCCACCGGCTGCCCAATAGGGGCACCAGGTTATTTTTTTATATGAATACAACAAACGATTCTCACCATTGGGGACCAAACAATTCATCAACCAAGGTTGGTGAATCTGGTGGTGACATGTTTTTTTTCGGAGAAGGGATGACCTTTGGAGGCCCAACCTTCAAAAAATTCGTCCGGAAAGTTCATGAAAGTTCATGAATCTTGCAGTCAAAATCAGGAGTACCACTTTTGTGCGGCTTCATCAGCAAAATGCCACCAAGAAAATAAATGATATAAATGGTCCCAGATATGGTCTGATGTGGCCCCAGCGCAAGATCCATGGCCAGCCCTTGATTTTAGATATCATATCTCGTTTCTCCACTCAACTGTCAACGGATTGATTTGGGAATCATCAAACCAGGAACCCCTAGCCTATTCTATCCCCAGCATACCATCATGTTTGTTGCTCCAATCCCCATAACCACCAAACTTGTTGCTTTAAACGTCCCAAAATGCCCTGTTCACTACCCAATGTGTTCGCCTTTGGCGGCCATGATCACGAAGCAAGGCCTCGGCTGCTGACCAGGCGGGCTGTCCCCTGAAAAACTTGGCTCGGATGGCCTTCAGCATCTTAGTCCTCAAACGATTCAACAAATCGGCCAAAATCTCGAATCAAATCTCACTTCACATCTCCAGAATCCTAAAAAAATTCTCGACATTTTCCAGCCGCATGTTCCCCAGATTCCCAGCTGTTCCCAGCTGTTCCCAGCGGGCTTTCCGACTCTGTGGGCAACTTGCCCTTGAGCACAGATGGTCCCAGCGATGCTCCGAGCTCCAGAATTTCGGCAAAGAGCTCTTCCTGGTCCTTGGTCGTTCGTGGAAAATCGTGGTGAATCTCCTGGGGAGCCATCCATTTTTTGGGTGAAGATCAAACTGGTTGGTGAATTTGTTGAATGGTGAATTAAAAAATGAGATTTTGTTTAAAATTGTGTTTTTTTTTAATGGTGAATATCTATTGGGAATTCCAGTTTCATGGAAAATGTATGGTGTATTTATGGTGAATGATGGTGAAACATTGGTGAAGAATGGTGATATTTCGAAGATGGTGGTGAATCATGGTGAATCATGGAGAGTGGTAATCTAAGTGTTGTGTTTAAAATATGTTAAAATATTAGCGAATCATGGTGAACCTATATATATATATGTTAAAATAATGGTAATACACTATATGTTGGTTAAGACATGTTGTGTATTTCGAGTGGTTGACGTGTTTAGGGGTGAAGAATAACCACATATATCATGGATATATGGTGTACGTATGGGATAGTTATTCAGGAGGAGTGATACTGTACCACTCTTTTGTCAACCGATGGAATATATTGGTGAATATCCCTGGATATTTCATGGAATATGTGGTGTATTGATGATATATACTTCATAGACATGGATTTTTCATGGTAAACCTGCAGGGAACTGATTGGAAATGATCCTTTTGCAAGCCCCAAAAAGAGAGAAGCGTGTCAAACCCGGATGTTGTACCCTCTGGTAAACCAACATAACTATGGAAAATCACCATTTTTGATGGGAAAATCCACTATAAATGGCAATTTTCAATAGCTATGTTAAATTACCAGAGGGTAGTTGATGTTTCCTCCAGAATTGCCAGGTCGTCAGCGTTTCTATCTTTTTGGGTGATGCTATATTGGATGTGTTATGGAATATATTGGTTACTGGTTATACAATGGGATTTAATGCAACCCTTGGGGAAAAATTCACCAGATATGTTATACACACACATTTTTGCATATACAATGGGATATGATGGGTATACATGCAATGTATGAAGCTGAGGAATACAGTCTGCGTATTGCACTTGGAGATATGTTTCTGTTTTTTCCTGGACGACCATCCTGGCTTGACACTTTTTGGCACCGTTTTCTGGGTTACTACAGGGGAAAAATCTTCAAAAACTGTCTTAGAGGAGTTATAATTTATTCATTTAAACAAATGCTAACAGTGTTGCTCTCATTAGAACGAAGTATAGTTTTTCATATACTTAAGAGATCATTAGAAAGATCTTTACAAGAGATACTATCCATATCTTAAGTCCGTGGGTCGAACCATTAGATCATGAATCTTCACTCGTTTTTCGTGGTGAAATTTGGATGTTTCGACCCATCGTTTGGAGCTGAGTGATCCACCAATTTGGCCACCACGGCAAGCCTTGAAGGGGCGGACTGTGGACAAGGTCAGATGCAGAAAGAAACATATCGTGGCTACAAAATTGTCGAAAATAGATGTCTGATATCTAGTGTACCCAAGAAAATGATGTAAACAATAGATGGTCTAGGTGCTATAAAACATATAAATGGTAAATAGATTGTGGTAAATGATGAAGTTGTTGATGGTAAATTATGGTAAACTCTGGTAAATTATGGTACATTGTGGTAAATGATGGTAAACTGATGGTAAATCTTAATATGGTTCATATCTAGGGATATCGATTTATGATATTTTAAACATGAGTTGCCTAATAAAAATGGGGATATAACGGAATATAAATACAACGAAAAGTACGATGTTGGGTTTGCCTCAAAATTGCGGACACCCAAAAACTATCAAAAACTGCCATTTCATGGAGAACATTATGATGACCATTGGGATTGTGGGTGCCCACTTTTGAGACATGCCCATCATGCCCATATGAATGATTGTACACACAAATTGGTTGGATCTCCAGCAGTGTTGAAAAGTGTTTAACACCACACGGAAACGGGGAAACAACGAATCGCTGGTATATTTAAGGGAGGACCTCCAAAATTCAGCACATCTAAAAGTTACAAATATATTCAAAAAAAACAATAATAGTTATAAGTGCATCGGCCGAGACGGACACATGAAGGATCACGCAGCATACTGGACCCAGTGCGTTCCAATGACAAAACCATGTCCCAACAACCTTTACAAAGATGTACACAAATTCCCGGAAAAAAAGATAAGGAAAGTCATGCTGAATTAGTGACAGATCATGTTTTCACTTTTTACTACCTTTTCTAGGGTTACTCCACCTTGCTAGCTGCGGAGCGGACGTTTCGTCGGCTCACGCACCCATGTGCAATCATCCTGGAGTAGATATATAGACTGTGGGTAAAACAATACCATTTGCACCATCCCCCAGTCATCACCATAAATTTATGTGGTATAAACTAACCATTCCCAATCATGGGTGGTTTATGACATTGTTTTACCCACGTCATGGGTGTTTTCATGCTTTTTCCGCGGGCTCTAGGGGTCTGTCCTGGTTACAGTGCCTGGCCGCAGCTTTTTTCCAGCGCATGCCATACCGCCGCGCTTCAACAGCTTCAACTTGCAAGATAATAAGCAGCTGTTCCCTGCAAGGGAAAGAAACAAACACCAAGGGCAGTTTTGGAATACCTGAAATCTCAAAATTGGAAGAAATAGGACAGAAGAAGGGAGATATTCCTGGGAAGCCAGATGCAGTTAGAGAAATCTGGAAATGTGTGGTCTTAAAAATAGGCCATCAAGGAGACCAGAAATGGCGCTACTTGTTTTGAGCCACGGCCAATACACTTTCGTCGTATGTAAGATAATTCAAGACTTTATCTCAATGGATGTTGCTGTTTTGGGATTAAATGCAGCCAAAAAGTACATGATGACACAGTTTGGGTTACTCAGATTGGAAGTGCACATCATCATTGTAGCCTAACCTAACCACGAATTTGCTATAAATTCTAGTTTATAAACTTCCCCATGCCCGGAAACATAATTCACAGAAGCACCTTGACGTTTGCATGGCTTCGAATCTACTGGCATCTTTGGCGAATTTGGACCGGTCTGAAAATAATGCGCCCCAATGTGTTGAAGGAGGACCTCATGTCACCTTTTTGAATAGCCATAAATATTGGTGAAATCCATGGAAATCCCCCATTTTCAGGTACCAAAGCCGAAAGATCTCTCCTCACTTCTTGGCGGCCTTGCTCTGGTAATGGGAACCTCGACCGTGGTTTGCAGTAGGTTCAGCTGAGATACACATGTCACTTGTCTTGACTTTTAGCCAAACAATCTTGGGATCTACTCTCCAGGAAAAAAAAATATGGCTGGCAAAAGGCCTTGTGTGGGGATTGCTGTATGTTTGAACATGGAGATTTCAAGTTGCCAAGCAGGTTGTGGATTGATTTGTGTTGATTTCAAAGGCAAAGATAGACACAGCCTCCTCATTCATCCCTTCCCCTCATTGTATTAAAACCCCCATAAGACATAAGACCTCAAAATTAGTACGAATCTATAATACTAAACTATCGTTTTAGCAACAAGTACCGAAATAACAGCCACTTTGCCCTCACCATAAAGTCCCACTAAATCACCACAAATCCCGGTTCACCACATGGCCGAGGCTCCAATCTGTGGATTAGCCACCATGAAGTGCTCCTTTCCCACTGCGTAGATGGCCTCGTAGAGGAAGATTCATCTTATGTTCAAAGATAGATATATATATATATATATTAATATTAGTGTATGTATATAGTGTATGTATATAGTGTATGTATTTATGTATGTATGTATGTAGGTAGGTAGGTAGGTATGTATGTGTGTATGTGTGTATGTGTGTATGTGTGTATGTGTGTGTCTGTGTGTGTGTCTGTGTGTGTGTGTGTCTGTGTGTGTCTGTGTGTGTGTCTGTGTGTCTGTGTGTATGTAGGAAGGAAGGAAGGAAGGAAGGAAGGAAGGAAGGAAGGAAGGATGGATGGATGGATGGATGGATGGATGGATGGAGGATCATTCCAAGTCTCATGCCCGGGGTTTTCGTCTCTCGCACGGCGTTTAAACAGGGAACATACCCAAATTTTAAGGCGCGCGGTTTCCTACTGAAATTTGGAGGTTTCTAAAATGGGGGTACTTTCAAATCATCCGAAATTAGACCCTTTTAGGTATGAAACCTATTGTTTTGGGGATCCTCCATTTTAGGAAACCCCTATTTAGTGATTGCCAGAAATTGTAATTTTAATGATAGGGACTTTACTCCAGAAATTGCCCAAGAGAAGCAGGCTCGCTCGCAAATCTTCGTGTGTCCACCATCTTCGCCACCATCTTCCATCCCAAAGAGGGGTCTCCACACATCATTTCGGCTGGCTCGGCCAAAAAAAAATCGTCTTACAGAGCCCATTTTACTTCCCTTCCACTGGCTAACTATCAATAATAATCCCAGCAACCCCCAGCAACCCATCCATTCCCTACGTAAAACGCACCAGGACCCGTTTATGGATGGTGGAGTTGAACCCCATCATCGGACCCCATCTTCGACCTCTTTGACCCAGCCTGAGGGGGCTTGTGCTCCAGGATGAACTTACTGCGAAGGCAGTGAACCTTAGGGCGATCCTTTTCACGTGGCCCATGGAAAATTGTGGGAAATGCATGGGAAATCCCCGAACTCAATGGAGGTTTCATGAGGTTTCTAGCTGGGAAAATCATCTATGAATGGCTCATTACAGCTATGTCAGTTGACCAGAGGGTATAATTCTGCCTTGATACTTGATGAAGTCGCAGGTCCCAAGGATAGAAATGCTTCAGCTTGAGACACAAAACACCTTCGATTCTAGGAAGAAACAAGAGCCCTGCCCTGGCAAACACCATGAAAAAAACCCAAAGTCTTCATGATCTGCTCCAATTCCATCCATTCCAAGTCCAACGAGTCCAAAGCAGCTGGATTGGTTGAGAAATGAGTGGCAGCCGTGCGTTTCGCACAGGTCCTGAGAGCTGATCGTGGTCAGCCAATGGATTGGTTTCTGGGAACCCCGCAAAAACCAAGGGGGGGGTTGATGGAAAATTCCTATCAACCAATCCGGTGATGACAGGCGTGCCAACGAGGGACAAAAATCCTAGGATCCAATGGGTTGAATCATCCAATAATATATGGAAAACTAAATTATTACTATCTCTTTTAATATTTTTGACATAACTATCATCCAACTATCCAATGGTTATGAATGAATATTACTATCCTAATGACTATCCGATATTTCTTGCTGTTTAAATCGTCATGTCATGTTCCCTCTGAAGATTCCCTGAGCTAACTCGGGGCTAACGAGTTGCCATTGGATTCACCGTTGGATTCACCGAGCAGCGAGGGCGCTCTGTCCAATGGTTTTAGAAGCTTCGTTCGCCTCATCTAAACCATCTAAAACTTGGCCATAGCTTGGGATTAGCCTCTGGTCATGACTAACAGTTTGATATTGAAAATCACCATTTGTAATAGGTAAACCATCTATTTCTATGGGCCATTTTCCATAGCTATGTTAGTTTACCAGAGGCTATTGCCCCTGAAAATTCAGGTCTCAAACCCACCTGGCGTTGCCGATGGGCCCGAGGTCCGAGGGGCTCATACTTTTCGGTGCTCTCGTCACCCTCTGCTTCCTCAGTTGAGCTGGGCCAGGTCTTCGCCGTCGCCCATATGTGGAGATCCCATTGGGAAGCACCAATGGACCCACAAAAGGCTAGTAATTCTTCATGGTTGACCAAGTTGACCATGCATGCTTTGTGATTGTGAGCCATTCCCACAACGAGGATTCTTGAGCAACGGTTTCCAAGAAAGAACAGAGGGCTGACTTGATTTGGCCAGTAAACAATCGTGAGTCTGTACTGTATATAAGAACTCACTGAATTGGCTTTACTGGCTGATTGATATGGATTCCCACAATTGATGGAAATAACTGCCAATGAACCACTGACCATCCCAACTGTAGTAGGAAAAAAACATATGAATTCATATAGTACGAGCATGAATCAATATGAATCAATAGAGATTTGGCCACGGCTGAGTTCACATTTTAAAAATATTGCTGCGAAGATTCCCAGTGAAATGGTTGAAAACAACAACAACAACAACAGGACAGTGAGGAGGGAAAATGGAACCAGCCTTGATGCAAATATGGGAATGACAAACCCATGAGAATAGTTTTACAAATTCTTGCAAAGCTTCCAGAGTCCTAGAGTTCAATGGAAGCGAACTGCAGAGACGTTTTCAGATTCCACCCAAAGGGGGGCCTTCACCAGTTGTGACATGGGTCTATGTGTACTTTCCTCTGACTAGGGGTCATCTACAAAGTTTCTATTTTCCTTTGCACCTTCCATCCTCTCTACATGTCAGTCCTCACATGGCTTTGTTTCACAATTATGGGAAAACCGTAAGACCCCTAAATCCCATGGTTGCTCGGCTCATCATTTTTCCATCAAATAACCATCAACTGGAAGACCAAACATCCACCATGTCAACATCCATCAACATCTCTCAACGATCAGCCATCAAGTCTCTTCGAAACGCTTCCAAACGAACTCCAACATCAAGTTGTGGATGATCAAATGCAGCACAAAGGCAGCAAGGATGCTGCACCATAGCACTCGACCTGACGTCATCGAGTGACCAAATGCTGCACCCATCGAGGATTCTCCGAAACAACGGTGTTGTTTCAACAACTGTCAAAAGTTGTGTAGATACTCCACTGAAAAATCCTATGGTCAAAGGCCAATCTGCACAGGGCGGGCATGGGTCAAACAGGGTCCCTTGGGACCTATGGAAATGACCATGTTATGACCATATTATGACCATATTATGACTGGGGGTTTATATCCATTCACAAGCCATAACCTCTGGTATTCACGTTTACAGTTTGCTATTGAAGCCATGGCCCAGTCGAAATAGTGGATTTTCCCATGAAAAATCGTGGATTTTCCCAGTTCGTTATGTCAACGTTGTAACTGCCATAGGTAGCCAGGGCCCCCCCCAGGGCCCCCCCCAGGGCCCCCCCGGCCCGGGAAACTCGCCGCAGGCAGGGCCTTTGAGGACGCCGGAGCCCAGCTCTTTGCCGCCCGATTCCTGGTTGGCCTTGAAGACCAAGGCGCCAGCCAGGATGGCCACCTGAAGGATCCATGTCCCACGGAAGTGGAGAGATTTCTTGGAGCTACATGGAGTCTATAGTGATACTATAGAGTATATTTCATATGGGGATTGATGGATCAGTAATATGGCATAATAAAAATCATAAACATTACTTTTTTGTGTCTGGGAAAATCCAGAGTTATTCTATTTCTTGTGGGTTAGCCTCTGGTAATTCAATGTAGCTATTGAAGCCATGGCCCAGTCGAAATAGTGGATTTACCCATGAATAATGGTGATTTTCTATAGCCATGTTAGTCATTACCAGAGGGTAAGTTAGGTCCTAAGTCATATGAAAATACCCGTCATCCCAGTGATGACCATGACTTAGGAAATCTTAGGAACTTGAAACCCGGGAACACGGACTTGAGAAACCCCCAGCTTGAGCAGCAAGAAAATGGAAACTATGGGATGATTTAGAATCATTGGATCTGTGGATGGAACTAGGGATATTAAGGAGGTGATGTGTGTATATATATATATTGATATGATTGCATAAGATGCGGATTTATCCACCAAAAATGGGCAGTGAAACCACATAGAATGGAAGTATGGGATAAACTTTAGGAGAGGGGGTCTGTCTGGAAATGGACGAATCAACCAAAAATATCGATGGGTATGGAGATAGAACTGGTATATCATGGGATTTTTTTGGGGGATAAAGCTTGGCATTTGGGTCAAAAACCACCGAACTACCAAGAATGGAGGATATTATATACATATATATATACCCTCTGGTAAACTAACATAACTATAGAAAATCACCATTTTCAATGGGTAAATCCACTATAAATGACAATTTTCAATAGCTATGAAAAATTACCAGAGGGTATATATATATATGGCTTAGCCGGGATAGGGTACAGGGGGGGACTGCCCTTCAGTTGCTGAAGGTACCCACACCATCATCATCAAGGCGCAGGGATGGAGAACAGCTTCTGCGCCAAGTTGTGCACTTCGGGGCTGGACCACTGATACTTACAGACGTATCGCAAGACCTTCACCTCGGAAATTCACCGGATTTCTGACTGGCTATGGCAAAATTGGTCCAAAATCCTCATGAACATCAACTAGCTGGTCTGGATCATCCCCCCAAATATGCTATGAATTGTAACTTGGTCCATCCCCCATAGTGGAACCATGAAAAATCATGGTCTGTTTTTTCCCATCTACAGCGCATCCAAAAACCATCTCCATCAGTGGGTCCCTTTATATGGCCGCAGAAATCAGGATCCTGGGACCCGAATACCTGCTTGAATGTGCATCCCAAGTATCCCAAGTTAAGTGGACAACAATCATATCATATCACCATATCACCACCACTTTGGATATGGAACATCTTGGAACATCCTTGGTGATCCATGGCCTTCTTTAAGGGATTTTTTACTGGCCTATGCTTCGGCGCTGAAATCCACCGCATCCAAGCTGCCCGGTCATAGCTGTAGAGGTAGACATGGGAGACAATCAAGGCACCAAAGGTCATTGCCATGTAGGCGGGCGAAATGAAGGGAATGCACGTCACCTGACCGGATGAGACCGGACCGTGGCGTTTTGGGAAGTTGACCATCGGAGCCCAGGGCAACCCCCAACGTTTATGGATGTGATTTGTGTGACAAATGGCTGGAAACTCCCAACTTTTAATGAATGGGAAAATATACAGGGAAAAAAGTCGAAAAGAACAGGATCACATCCAAACCCCGCAAGTTGAGGCCGCAGCGGCATATTTCTCACTTTGGGGGACTCACTGGCAATACACAATGATACTCACAATCCATCCGCTATCCCTTCCCTGAAAATCAATCCACCCTTTTGGAAACCCACCAAGTCAAAATCCTCATTGTTCAACACCAAGTAGTTCACCAGTTACAAATCATCTCTACCTTGAAAAATACATACAATAAATGGCTCGGTGGCCATATTTACAGCCAGAGTGCTAGATGAACATGTATTTTTATAGTCAAAAAAACAGAAGCATGTAGAATCTATCATGTGCTTGGGAAACTCTTAGCAGCTCCTTGGCTCCCCATTTTTTTCAGGAATATAGTTCCTAACCCGTCCCTACATTCACCACCATAGTGCTGCATTCGTCCGTTTCAAAAAGCACATCTCTGTCATTCCATGAAACACTGGTTGATTTTGAATGGGATTCCCGGTTCATGGCTAAGACAATATGTGTATATATATATATGTATAATACATATATATATATAGTGTATATAATGTGTATGTATATATATATATATATATATTTATATTATGGTAGTCTGGTAGTACAACCCCAAGACTAATCATCAACCATCCATTCGTCAACTCTCTCCCCCCATCTCCATGATTTTCATCAAAGCTCAAAACAAAACATGGTTCAGCAATTGCTTCAACCTCTTCAATCCCAACCATCTCACACAGTTGGGTCTTGAACTTGGGAAAAATTCATGAAAAAAAACAACTACAAAAATATATCTATCACCCTCTGGTTATTTAACATAGCTATGGAAGGCATGGCCCATTAAAAAAAAAAAGATCAACATGATGAGTTGCCTATTCAAAGTGGGGATGTTCCAGTTCTCTATGTTAAATTACCGGAGGGTATATTCCCACAAAATTCTGGTTGAAATCTAACAGAGTTGGGTGTTGAACTTGCTATACTAACTAGGCTCAATTCCCCACTGATCTCCCCACTGATCTCCCACAATTTCTGGTTGCTGCTCTCTATTCCTTCCCCACAACTCCGTAGCCACCAGGATCACGTTGAAGATGCAGTCTGCATAGCGTCCTGGTTCCATCTCGCCCAACTCGAAGGCCTGGCGTTAAACCTGGGGGGTTCCTGACCAAATTGGGAGATCATTTGGGAGATCTACCATCTGGTTATGACTAACATAGCCATGGAAAATCCACCCATTTTTAATAGGTAAACCATCTATTTCTATGGGCCATCTATACCATGGCTATGTTAAATAACCAGAGGGTATAACCAAACATAATGAGAAATTGGAGGAATCACGCAACAAAAAATTGAGAGAGTGGATGATTCATAAGAATACATAGGGGGATATTCAGAGATATCTATATCTCACCGGGATTTCGCGTCAACCAACGGAGGGCTCCGGGCAGCAAAAAGTGGGGAACTTCACCAAAGAATGGCGATAAATAATTGGGATATTGTCGAAATATCATGGGGGCTATACTCATACTATACTTAACGATACTTAAGGTGTGTATATATATAATGGGGAATGGAACCGAACCAGTTTCGAACCAATCAAACATAGAGGATCCAACCACCAATCGAATGTGGATTTCAGGACAAGAGGACTGGATTGAACCAAAGATTGCAATGGAAAATCACCAATTTATAGATGACTTGCCAATGTGTATAGAGCCCATTGATAGGGGATGTCCGGATGTCCCATTGCCATGAATCACTGGCTAAGCAATTTTTTTTTTCATTGGCTCAAAATGTAAATCCATAAGAACAAACTATGTGTACCCACTGACTTTCCATCTAAACCACGCGGACATTTCCACCAAAAACCAACATGGCCAAAAAAAAACCAAGTGCTTGATGGTTTCAACCCATTGCGGCTGCCTTCTCAGCCATTTCACCTCGAATACGTGGATTGGAGCCAACTAAGATCCTGAAGCTGAGGATTCCAGGAAAATTCCCACCGGGCCCCTGGGACGGACTTGGTCAGAAAAGGTCGGCAAAATGTAGGGATCCCTTTGTTTCACCGAAAAACCATGGAGAAAACACTTGGGCGCTCCTGGCGATGTGAGCAGGTAGGAGCTGGGCAATCACCGGCTCAAAAAGGAAAGGCCTCGGTAGTCGTGAAGTCATGGCTTCATAGTGCCCTCTGGTACTTTGTTACAGTTTGTTACATAGCTATTGAAGCCATGGCCCTAATCGAAATAGTTGTTTTACCGAACTTAAAGATGGCGATGTTCCATAATTGGCTATGTATTCAAGTTTGACCCGTCCCTGAAAACGGCTGTCAGGGTTACCACCTTGGATCTGGGAGAGCGTATCGGCCATGGTGAAGGCAACCAACCCCTAGCACCTGTGAGGTATTTCATTTGGAGTTGCCTAACCTTTCCAAGGTCTACCTATGTCAGGCTTATTAGGTGAGGTAAGATAGGTAAGATCCCTCAAACACCGTACCTCGCCATACCAAGGGGCACGAAGAAGGTACATGGCCAGCAATACTTGAAAAGCAGCTTCCCCAGCGACTTCTGCATGGGGTAGGACTCAAAGATATCCTCCCAACGAGGCAAAATCCCACCAACCTTCGATTCATGGGCTGCTCCCAACACCCCAGTTACCCCAACGGGTGGAAATTTATACCCCAACAAGTGACGGTGATTCACTATGATTCACCAGCTCATGACAGGGGTCGATCTGTTTGTCCCAGCCTCGTTGGGGACCCAGCTGTTGTTGTTGTCTTTGCGAGAAAAAAAGTGTGCGTTCAGCTTACCCCAAGGTAAATTTCAACAGAAAGATATAAAAAGTCATCTTTTAAAATCGGGGAATGATCTGCTTTTGTGGCTTGTCCATACCTATGTTAGTTCACTGGATGGTAGATTTCTTGATATTTCTTGCCTAACTCTTGTCTTTGAGTCTTGAAGAATGAACAAACTCTTTGCGTTTAAGTCAATGTTTACCCCATTCTCACTATTTTAGAATTTCCGAAAAAATGATGGTCCAAAACCGAATACTCCTCATTCCACTGGACTACCCTACTGTTAAATTTTACACAGATATGGAAACCCCCCCATTAAAAGTAGATCATTGTTTCTATTGATACCTGTGGATTTTCATCTGTACCCTCTGGTCATTTAACATGGCTATGGCAAATGACCTATAAATAGATTTGTTTAAAAAAAAACATGATTTACCTGTTTTCAATAGCATGGTGGTTTTCCAGTTCGCTATGGTATATTCCCACTACAACTATAAAATTACAAAAGCTCATTATATACCTACGTCATATACCCGTCATATACCCACTAGATACCCACTATATACCCATCATATACCCATCTGGTTGGTGGTTGACCTACCCCTCTGAAAAATGATGGAGTTCGTCAGCTGGAATTATGACATTCCAAAAAAAATTCTGGAAAGTCATAAAATTCCATGGCATTCCATGGTTCCAAACCACCAACAAGATACATCATATGGGTATGGGTCAAAATTAGGTACCCCAAAATTATGGATGGTTAATACTAAACTAGACATTTCCATCTGTGGTCCCCTAGGTCTTCCATTTCGACCCACATCCATATATACCCATCATATCCCACTTCGCTAAGCCTTAACCGTTAAGGGATCCAGCACATCCCTCCTGAAAGTTCGTCATCGCACCCAAAAGTTGTCCATCTGCTGTGTGCACTCCTAAAAAATTGCCAGCGACACAGGTTTAACATCAAGAAAGTGGAGTCGCAAATGGATTGGTTCAAGCACAGTTCTACATAAAAATCATGAAACACATGGGAAAATATGGGTTAAGATAATTTATGTAAGGAAAAATTCACAGGAAATCTTCCATAGTTCATGGGAAGCCATGATTTCCGGTGTCAATTTATATTGAACCAAACCATTTTCAGATTCGAAGTATTGCTATCATTGCTATTAGCAATCATCAATAGTGTGATTGAGTTGAATTTGTCTGAAAACGGGATACCCCAAAATTCAGTGGCTTGTCATCATCTTCACATTGAGCTTTGGATCAGGAAAAACCGGCTGAACCATGAAGAAAATTCATCTCGAGGGTTTTCTATAAATGGAGGTACCCCTAAATCATCCTAATTTTAATAGGATGTTCCATTCTTTTCACCATCCAGCTATTGGGGATCCCGCATCATCCCCCATCTATAGAAAGCCCTATGTCTTGCTCCAATATCAACTGCTAACCATGGGTCAACTGATTCTGAGATCGAGGGGCCGACTCCTACCATCTGCAAGTAGCTTAGGTAGGTTTGCAGCCTCATTTTGTCTCGACTCAGTCGCACTGAAGAAAATGTGATCATTCGTGTAGAGATGAATGATCATGACCATGACAATCGAATTGGAAGAATTAGCATAGTTCTATGATTTCCGTACGTTCATTCATGAGTCACTATGGACTCGAAAAGCCAAAAATGTGTCCTGCACATCTGCTCTTTATAAATTACATTTCTATCAAGTGGGTTTTCACTTTGGAGGATTGGAATGCTGAGCCAGAATGTTCTTTCAAGAGGTGGTTCCACCTGAAAGTTTGGATCTCCTTGAATTTCAGCATCGATTCGCTGTGGTGATTCGTGTTTGATTCCGGTTCCCTTGTTTGGGGTTGAGTGATGTACTGTCAACCTTGATTGATGTACTGATGGTACGTCGCGACGCGACCACTTCAGATACCCCTACCATGCCCAAAGATCGAAAAAAGTATGTTGTGTTGCAAGATATCAACTCCTCCTCCACAAATCGAATGGGATTTCAGTGCTATTAACGATACCTAAAAAATTACCGTTGAACCCCCGCATCCGAGCAACATAATGTCCAAGATCAGGTTCAGAACCAGAGCGGCGTTGTAAAAGACCGTGTAGCTGCGATGCACCTAGACGATGATGTCAGATATTAAGTGGTATATATATATTATGTATACATATATTATGTATATATATATATATACATATATATATATAACCCATATTTGACTGGGGGTATTCCCAATTGGGGTCAGAATCTGCTTTAGTAATCCCTCCCCATCGAAGTTCCAATCGAAAGCCTGGTGCTTTGGCCACAAAAAGGATGGAGGATGCCACAATATGTTTTGAATGTGCAGATATTGCCAAACATACCCTCTGGTAACTCAACATAGCTATGGAAAATGGCCATGTATAGTTGATATACCCATTAAAAATGGTGATTTTCCATAGTTACAGATGATTTACCTACACAATTGTGATGTTCCATGATTTTCCACAGCTATCTTAGCATTGACCTGGGGGAGTTTCAACATGGAGCGAGGGGATATGTACAAGCCATTTTGATGGATATACCATTGATATACCATTGGATACAAACATTTGTATAGATGTTGGTTGATATTACATATCATGTTGCTTGATGTACCAGTGATATAAATCAGGCAAAAACTGGGAACTCATCAAAAGATGATGGTCTTGTTAGAGTAACAGCCACGGATCGGTTGGGATTCCCCCCACAAAACCATCGCCAGAAGCTGCATTGCCCTGCGCCCACCTGATCCTCGTACCAAAAGCCCGCTTTCTTGGCTGCAATGGAACTACAAACGAAGAGGCCGATCTGCGACAGCACCACTAATGTCACGAAGATGCCCTCGGAAAACTCACCTAACAGGGCAGAGAAACCATGCGCGGAGCTAAACCTCCCGTCCACTTGGGATGGTTCTGATTCCCTAGCGCCTGGCTCGTCGCCATTGGCATACGTGAAGGAGGCCATGTAGAAGGCGTAAGGCAAGTAGAGAAGCAGAGTCCACAGCCTCGTTGCCGAAAAGGATTTTCCGGGCTTGAGTCAAAGCTCATGCAAAATATGAAAATATCATATATAACATATTATATATCATATATCATATATCATATATTATATATTATATATTATATACTATATGTCATATACTATATATTGTATATTGTATAATATACATTGTGATAGAAAATATATTATATATTATATTATTATGTATTATTACATATATAATTATACATATATGTATTTAGATGTATTTAGAATATTTGCACATACAAATATAATATATAATAATATATATATACAATTAATTAATTACTTATCTATGAATATATTCGTAGCTAATGGTCACGCTTGCCTTTCATCTGGCCGTGGGACGCTCAAGCCCTGAAGCAACTCCCAGTTCGAATGCTACAAAGCTATGGATCGTATGAAATTAACAAATAGCTTTGGATAATGACTTCCAAATAAATTTATTAACATGTGTTTAATCCAAAACGAATCATATCGGATAATGATTGACAAAAAATAGAGAGATCATGAGAAATCACACTTTGAATTGATGAGTATTGATGTTCCGGCCCTGAAATATCCGAATGCCTCTGGTTTTCTCACTGCTTCCCGGACCCTGGATCGCCTTGCGACTCCCAAGCCCAAGTGACAAACAGGCTCCGGAGACCAGCAGAGTTCCCTGGAAGAGGTTCCTTCAGTGGCAGGAACCCCATTCATTTTTGGCACCCGTGGCGTAAAACCAAGGATCCCATTTTTGCAAATGGTGTGTATAGAAAATCACCATTTCGAATAGGTAAATCAATGTAAATCAACTATAAATGGGGTATGTTCAATAGCTATATTAAATTACCAGAGGGTAACATTCAAGATCAACCCAACCGCTGACTGCTAACTCTGTGTGTCTGAAAACGCTGGTGACTCTTCTCACCATTGGGGGGAACCCCTGCAGGGAAACAAACAGTTGGATGATGACTTAGCTTTGGCTTAGCCTGGTAATCCAACCTGGGACTGCAAATCCGTCCGAAAAAGCAAGTCGACAGGAATACCCTGCGTTCTCTATTTTGGCTGGTTTGCATCTCCTTGGAGCTTGCCAATAAAAGTATGAAGCTTCCATTGTCATCCTCAGTACGTTGGGTACCCCGAACTAACCATCACGCTTTTTCACGCTTTTCGGACCGTCCCAATGACTCGGCGAAGCGGAATCGCTGGGCAACTTTCAGCCAGCCACCTCCAGAAACACCTTAAAGGTACCGTAGCGAGCGCACGCTGGAGACCTTGACT
>Ga0126342_10002764_pt1 | contig 27976 bp, 27 predicted proteins | sample Cyp1metagenome_FD_92528 | JGI IMG/M metagenome (GOLD analysis project Ga0126342, IMG submission 92528) | Coral microbial communities from Lord Howe Island, Old Settlement Bay, Australia - Cyphastrea 1 metagenome | ecosystem: Host-associated > Invertebrates > Cnidaria > Coral ... | reverse complement strand
TACAATATAATATAATATGATTTTATACAATATAATATAATATAATATGATTTAATATAATATAATATAATATAACATAATATAATATAATATAATATTATTTAATATAATATAATATAATACAATATAATATAATATGATTTAATACAATATAATATAATATAATATGATTTAATATAATATAATATAATTTAATATAATATAATATAATATAATATGATTTAATATAATATAATATAATGTAATGTAATATAATATAATATAATACAATATAATATAATATAATATTATTTAATATAGTATAATATATGTATTTTTATTTGTATGTGTAGCTGACCCCCCAGAATCCCAGGGTTCCACCAGGACCCCGACGTGCGCAGCTGCGTGGCCCGTTCTTTGCTGGCCATCTATCGTTCGTCATTGTCTGAGACGCCGCCCAAAAGCGCTGCGCTGGGCATCGAGAGGCCAGGCCACTGGGTGTCTCCCAGTGTTCGGACCTCCATGGATTATCCATGTTTTCCATGATTTTCCCCACTCAAAATCAGCATGGGGGAAGATAACCAAAAATTGCAGACGCTGCCATTGTTGTTGACAAAAATCCCACATGTTCGTTGTCAGTTTTATATGGTTGGAACATCCCCAGTTGAATAGGGTATAGATGAGTTGTTACACACTTACAATTCCGAGGATGCACCCTCCAAGAAGAATGGTAAACCATTTGGACCCATGTGGGGTGGTTAGAAAATTGGGCACGCCCGCGCAAACCCCTATTTAATCATCAAGTTCCCCATGCACAAAAGACACACCCACACGGGGCCAATTGCGGGACAAAGGGATGTTGAGCTACAGCAAATATCGCAAACTGAGGACAGTTACGGGCCAACACCCTAGATAATCTGTGAGGTGAACATCCGTGAGCACCAACCATTCTGATGTCAGAACCAAGTCATCAGATTTCCACCTATAGTCACATTACGTGAAAAGGGAAAAATAGCGAACGGTTGAACGGCATATTTTTTTTGGTCATTAAACACCAGGATAGGGGGGAAGCCTTCGATAGCTCCAGGCGTGTTTTTCCTCCGCCTGCTGCAAAGGATGAACCTCCAAAAGGTATGCGCTCAGGGTCCAAAGGTGATGTTTCTGCGATTTTTTCCGAGGGTTTGTCTCTGAAACATTATTTTTTTTGAGTTGTGGGGTGGCTACCTTATTTTTGGATCGTTTATATAGGGACATCCAGATGTTGTAGGTTTGTTGCATTGCCTCATATCATGGGAGTAAACTATTCCAACAATAGCTTCAGCGTCAGCTTGCAGCTCTGACAAATATGCGATTCCAGGAACCTTTTCGGATGTACAATTCCAGATTTTGGTACGGCACCACCCCACTTACCAAAATAATTTGTCCAAAAACATGAGATACTCCATTCTATGTCCGTCAAAATCATAGCAAAAATGAGATCAATGGAATGGATTTCCGTATTTTCAGACTCAAATGACTTGAACAAATTGTTTTCCAACGTTTTTCCAACTCAAAATCACTTGCACAGGTTAAAACCCATGGGGTTTTCACCATTCTCTCCCCAGTTTCGGGTTCGCGGCAGGTGATGAAGACGCACCAACGACTGCCAGAAGTCGGGTTGACCCAGTTCCTTCGGGGGCCCAATAGCTGGATGGTTTGTTTCATGGAAAATTCCCACCAAAAAAATGGATGACTTGGGGGTATTTTCATGGATTGGAAACCCCATTTTTTTTAACAGTTTTGGACTGATTTTAGTATTCAACATGTGGATTTCATGGGATTTAAATTGGGGGAGTATATCAGGTTTATATATGGTCAACATAAAGGATATTTAGCCGGATACAATGGGATACAATGGGATACTATTTGTGTTTTGACCTACGGTAAAATGGGTATGAACCCAATGATAAGGATATATTAAGCGTGGTTATTAGAGGGTTCTACCATAGCCATGGTATATTATAGATGGCCCATCTAGTTCGACCCCGTGGCTATGTCAAACTAGAAGGAGTGTTATATTCCCTGACCGTATCATAATCGGTGACAACCAACTCATGAAGCAGTTTGATTGGATTCCAGCTACAATGGATGGTTTAACTGTTTAACCAACAAGAATAAGGGATTTAGCCAACACACACACACAAGGGTTTACAATGGGATAAAATTGAACATAAGAATGGATATCATGGATATATACCCTAACAAGTGGGTTATAATGGCCTAATCAGCATTTTAATTAGTTATAATGGGTAATGTTGACCCAGGAGCACCAATTTGTATAGTCATTCAGACAACTATTTTGGGGGTAACCCCCTAATCGATTTTTGGTTAATCAACCCGGGCTTGACAGGTACATTGGGTTTCAGCCATCATAATTTATAGGGGTTTTGACGATGAAACACACGGTGATATAATGAAATAATAATTGATGAATTATGGTTGGCTGATGATTATTATTAGCACATTAGGGGAATAGGATCGTGATAGGATGGGGATAGTATGGGGATAGGATGGGGATATAGTGGGGATATATGTAATGGGAAAACACAACAAACAATACGAGAACATGAGATTTGCTGGTTGATGGTTCAATTTTTGAGGTATGCCCGAGTATTTTTCACATGCCCAAAAAAGGGGTAGGGTAGATTTCCCACATGGTTTTTTTTTCCATCCTTTTTGGGAATCGGTCAAACTTATCAGCCCCCCAAATGAATGATTTAACACTAATTATACCATTGACTGCATGAATCTGATGACCAATTTTGCCAGTCAGACATGTCCATTTCAAATCAAATCGGGGTCGAAATAAGTTCATTTCGGCTTTATCAGGGGATAGCCGGATAGCCCTGCCGCCGCCCTGGGACCCTGGTGCACTGGTGCAACAAACCTGGTACCCTTTGGGATGATCGGAGGTCCCATGGTCCCATGGTCCCAGGTGAAGATTCCATGGCGGGCGCCGCTGCCGCCGGCAATGTGGATACAGAGTATGCAGTGCCTTGGAACGGTCGTCGGAACGAGTCGGAACGAGTCGGAACGGTCGTCGGAACGAGTCAGGGAGGCCTCAAACCTGCTGATTTTCTGGAAATATCCGAAATATCCGAAATATCCACTGAGTTCTGTAGGATTTTGATGGATTTTGATGTTTTGAATGACGACTCTGCGGGTCGTGACTGTTGGGCTCAGACTTGATGTTTTTCCCTGGCAACTGGTACGGGGCCGAAGCTTCCTACTGAATCCGCATTCTGCAGTTGGATTTTGGCCCCTTCCAAATGTACCCTTAGATGAGCATGATCATGGATTTTGTTTCCTATTTTCAATAGGTTAATTGCCAGCTTAGATAAACATCGAGTAAGGTGGGTTACATCTTGCTTTAAACATCCATAGTTTACCCAGTCATGCATATATATATAACTATATTCTACACATGGCTATTTGCAAGTATAATATAATATGATGTGATATCAATGTGGATTCTTGTGGTTTCCCAACCGAAAACTGGCATGGTCTGTGAGTCTTTGAGTCCTGGTGATATCTGGTGATCATCACATGGCGTCAGGAGTTGGCCGTCATGGAAATTGCCCAAAGATTGGCACATGACAAGCCGCCTCTTGGTGACGCCACGACGTATGACGGGGAGACTGACGTCTTTTAAATGAGACGAACTGGGCTAGCAAATTTTGAGGCAAACCCATGTGTTTGTTGGTTTCATTCTTTAATGATTCAATGATCGACTGACCCATGAATGACTCATACAGGCGTTTGGAACTTGAAACTTTGGAACTGGTAAGTTTGAACGTGAAACCAAAGCTGCTAACCATCAGTGGAATGACATGGAATGACCAAAAGAAATGGGGCAAGAACGGGCCACGCCTAGATTCACTGCTACTCCTGGATGAACCAGATTGCTGTAGTTTGTTGTTTTGGGGAGTTTGACCCTTGTTTGACCTTGTACTCGTAATGGGTGTTGTAGCCTGTGGGCTTCATTTCTTTCCATTTCCGGCCCAGATAAATTATATATAATTTGTTGAGATCGATTCTTGCAAGTGGAAACTATCAATATGGTTTCAAGAAAGCCTGGTGAATTGGACGAACATATCAACTTGATTTTCATCAATGGTGTTTTGTTTGGCAAAACGCAAAACCACCAGCATTTTTTTTCCTCAAATTGGCCACTGTCAGATGGTCATAGATGGTCTCTTACCACCAAAAAACTTGGGCTTTGATATGGTTTGATATTTCTGTAACATGATTGAATACCCGTATTTCTGTGTACAACTGGAATTTTTGAACTTGAGAGTTGAGGTGAAATTAGCCCACGAAGAAGATCACTTAAGATACGGAACTGGAAGGCTGATGCAACTCATCCGTCACCGCCCAGGGAGATTCGGGAGTTGGCGCTGAGTACATTGTCTCAGATTCTTGGCGTAGAACGGCAGACATCTTCAGATTTCTATCGATTTCCAGATTTTGATTCCCAGAACAACTCAGCACAAGGGCAGAATGGGCAGAATGGGCAGAATGGGCAGAATGGGCAGAATGGGCAGAATGGGAAATTTCAGCTTGAGATGAACTCCGGGAAATTTCAGCTTGAGACTCGAAAACAGCGGATTGGCTCGACACGTTCCATGGATGCTGGACATTTCAATAGTGACTGAGTTTTAAGATGAGATGTGATGCAACATTAAACACAAATCAAACATATATATATATATATAGTCTCTTAAAATTGAATATAATTTATAAACTGTCCCAATATTGATAGGATTGAAATTTGACCGCTAAATGCTGCTGGCCGCGCAGGATGGGGGCAGCAGCGGTTCCGTACGGGAAGAAACTGGGTCAGATGGTCGCTGACGACGAGGCGGGCATTCCCTGGTTTGTGTTTGTTCAGAAAATGAGAGATTTACCCTCTGGGCCTCTGGTTATTTAACATAGCCATGGAAAATCCCCAAAATCAATGGAGGTATTAATAGGGAAATCATCTATAAATGGGCCATTTTCCATGGCTATGTTAAATAACTAACCAGAGGGTACATGGATTTGCGCTACTATGTGGCCTTTTACAGTGGGGACATGATGAACCATAAGATTTTGTTGTACAGTATTTTTAGATGGACCCTTTTCTGCGAAGCAGATATATATAGATAATATATACACGAAGAGATCTACTAAGTCATGTTCGTAACAACTTTGGACCTGCAACACCTTGCACGTGTTCGTTGGAGCTTCGAAATGCAGCATAGGTTTTTGGCTGTTGGCCCAGTTTCTCTTTCTTTCTCCGTAAAATCCACACTTCTTGTCAAATCATTTTGCTTTTCGAATTTGCTGGTCATTGTCCCTCTGCATTTTGATAAAGAGCCCATCTTAATTGAATCCCATGCTCCTTAAATCGCTCAAACATCCTCAGCTATTGATCCGCCCAAAATTCCGATGGTTTAGAAGATTATAATCCCCGAACGAACACACCGATTAAAATTCATATGTCCCATCTTTAGACACACCCATCAATCCCCATTTTAATAATTGTCTCTGTCAAACATCCAGGTTTTCTTGTGGTGATTCAAATATTGTTGATATCTCATTACTCATATCCCACAAGAAATATCCCACTATATATCTCATGAATATCTCATTTTCATATCCCACTCATATCCCATGAGTATCCCAATACTATCCCATTGACCCCTTGACAAAATTTTCAGGGATTTGCAGGTCTCCGTAGTGGTGGCTGCTGTAGCAGCTTGGCAACAGCTGGGACCACACGCCGCCAGTGGCATTGAGGAGGTTGTAAAGATCCTTCACCACCAGCAGGAGAAAGCTGGGGGATTTTCAGGACATCTGATATTGATCTGGTGGGATTTTTCAGGATGACACAAAAAAATGACCATAAGGGGCTGGATTTCTGGCAGGGCCTTGGGTTTTTGGACCTGTAGATGCAGAAGAATTGGGTTTTAACGATTCGAATTGGACATGAACTAACGGTTAACATTTGATTTTTAACGAAACAAAATTGGGTTTAAAGAAACAAGATGTGGAGTATCATCGATCTTTAACCATAGACGAATACAACCCGGGTTGATTCTGAGGGATCAATGAAGGTATACTCTACAGATGGAAAGTAGACTCCCATTAAAATAGCAGTAAATGACTTTTGCATATTTTTGGGTACTATAGTTGGATTCAACCAGCTATTTCATTGTAAGCACTGTGCTTAGACAATTGACATATCAGTCTAATGATGGATTGCATCACCTCACCCCTCGGCAGTACCTCGGTGGGTGGCAGCATTCTGTCCTTTGCCCAATGACTATGTTTTTATCCCCCCTGATGATACTGGGATACTGGGCAAGTGTTGGTTTGTTGGGTTCATGGAATTCCAGTTTGTAAGTTTGGAATAACCGTGGCATGACTCATCATCGAGTTGTGGGATATGGATGAATATCTCCTATGACGATACATCACATGATCTAAATATACACATACATATACATATACATATATTTACATATATATATATATGTTGAAACAGGGGTTGTCACAAAATGTGGAACCCTCAAATCCCATGGTTTTTCCTATGTTTTTCCCCAGCCAGGAATTCTATCGACGTCAGGCGCATAAGGTCCTTCTGGCCCCTGGGACCTGGGTCAGTTTTCCCAGCAGACCTCCATTTGAGTGGTATTTCCCAGCCATGTTTGATGAAGGGTAATACACATGTAATACACATGATGATCCATGAAGATCCATGAGATAGGCGGTTGTTTTCCAATGTGTGACCGAGAATTTTGTGGATTCAACGAAGAGCCGCGGATATATGACCTATTTAAGGCAGCCATGCTAAAAGAAACTTCTAACGGGCAATAATTCACCAGTGGGACCTCCACCAACCCAAAACAGAGGTACTATGAAAATTCTTAAAAGGCACTGTGATTTTGGGATCTATCCAACATTTTTGGAGCTGGGAACATTTCTTGCGGGCACTGGATCCTTAATCCAGTGGGATGGGACGTTGCGACGTTGCGCGAATCGATACTTTGGATGAGACTCTAAAATCACTTATCCAGTTTATCAATGGGACATCTCCTTGTGAATCTTGTGATGTTAAAAACTCGCCAGTTTTCGGACATTTTTCCATTGGTCTAGCTCAGGACGCTGCCCAAGAGTCTGGAGAGGATGTGATGCTCAGCTCAATCATGCTCAAATTTGTGCCATTCTTGTAGATTGCCTTTTCCTTTTGTCGGGGCTTCAATATCAATAAGGAACCCGGCAGAAACAAGATCTTGTAACGGGGAGAACCTTGTGAGATACAGACTTTGGTTGTGATACATTACCGACTTTGGTTGTTCCTGGTTGTTTCTTGCCTATCTATTTTGGGTACCACTCAGTCACGGCTGTTGTTTGATGCCACAGGATTCCAGCTTGGCACAGGGCCAGTTGCCAGTGAACACCCCAAAAAATGATGTCCTTGTCTAATGGCTCGGTTGGGGTACCCGGCTACCCCCAGTTGCCGAAGAGCCAATGGGTTTGGGGTGCCATTTGGCACCATGTGGGACCCAGGATCGAATATGTGATCAAGGCCCTCACAGATCTCCAGAGCAAGCGGAAGGAAGCGACTTGGTGCTGGGCCAAAAGCTGGTGATGCGGATTGGAATGTTCCTGCAGGCTTCGGGCTGGAAACAAATGGGGATATTCCAAAAAATACGGATCTTAGTCCAAAACTTCTGTATCTGAAAATAGGATACCACCAAATATCATGGTTTTACAACGTCATTTCCCCATCAAACTTGCCATTTTGTGATACCCATTTTTTGGGGACCCATTTGAAGTTGACAGTCAACTTGGATGCTGCAATGAGGAGATTGCTAGCTAACATGTTGCACATTTTCACCAACCGGGAGTCCAAGGTCGATTCGCCATTCGAACTCATTTGACTTCATGTGATCCACTAGGCGATCCATTTTTCCGGGATGAAACATCATGAAACGATCATGAAAGATCATGAGACATCATGAAAGATCATGAAAGATCATGAAACATCATGAAAAATCTGCAACTGGTTGGTTGGATTGGTAGGTGTTTTCAAAGATTCCCCTTATCTCCAATCTTATGTGTGTTAATCCGCGTCCCGAGGATCGTGACAAACAGTCGGGCCGGCGGACACCTCCAGGGTCAGCCCAGGGCTTGTGGAAGAGCTGGAATCGACCGTGTTTTGGGGGAAAACCAGGGGGAACTGCACTATTTTCGTGAAATTTTCGAGTTCACTTGCTGCATGGGTCAGCAGATGTTTTGAAGCTGCTCAAGTTTTCAGAAAGAAAGTCCTAACTGTCACGGAATTACGGGTTGCGGGAAAGGATTTTCTTTCGTGTGAGAGGTCCAGATGTCGACATTCCGAGCAGTCTATCGTAGAACATCTTCCGGTATGGATGATGATTGTCCCTGATATTTGTTGGTGATTCGCAACCCTACCCTGTTATCCCCATCCATGGTGTTTTCTAACTTTCCAAGTAGTTACGATGCTCCCTGGGATCAAATGCCGAATGCCTGATTGGAGAGACCCCCAGAGGCAGCAAAAACGACCCCAACTTCAATATATCTTTTGGTGTGTGCGGCAAAACCCAAAGATTGGATGTGTAAAAAGTACCAAAGTCATCCAAAGTCTGTGTGTTCCGTGGTGAGTACATCCCCATTTCTTGTGGCTTAAGTACCAACGTTTCTTGGGTCAATGTCCAATCTCTATCGCCAAAATCATTCTTTTCTTGGTCAAATCAAATCTATATAATGAGTTCAGCCAACATCTTTAAGGGGCAACGTCAAGTCCCAATTTTCACTGGTGAACTCAAATTGTATTGGTCAACTCCCACATTTTTTATGGGAACTCCGAATTATTTAAGGGCTTACCTGCGAAATGTTCTCGGTTCACGGTTTAACCTCCCAAAATGTTGGTCAACTCCCAAAGTCCCAAAGATGTTTGATGAGCTCCAACTTCCACTGGGTCCACTGCTACTGACCCCAGTTTTTTGATAGGTCGAAAGGCAGCTCTGAAGAGGCTCCTGTGAAAGTAGCGCCTTGGCAATGACTGGGTAAACCATCCCTTTTTGATGTGCACATTTTGATGGGGGGTCCAATAAAATGCAGGGAATACGATGCGATTAGCTCAAAACCTCTCAAACTTATTGCTTAAGTATCAAGATACTCAGATATTGTTGAAGTACTAGACATGCCAAAAAGTTGAACATTATGAGTCATTATGAGCTTATCAATGCGAAGCATGGGGTATTTACAAAAGTAGGTTGAACAAATACGCAGCAGTTTGGAAAAACACTGAGTTGAAGGGAATTGCAATTTTGAAATTCTGCGTAGCCTGAAGATCGTTGCAACACAAAGATACATAGAGTTCTTTGCAAATTGAACTTATCATTTGAAGTTAAATCGCTGCCATGTACAGTGCCACGGCATTTTCTTGCCTTGGGCCGGGAAGGTGGTCATAAGCTGGTCCTTGCGAGCTGGGCAAGTACGCGAATGTTTGAGATCGAAGAATCGAAGAATCGAAGAATCAAAGAATGATCAATGATTAATTATACTGTATACATATATATATATATATATATGTACAGTATATTATACTTAATTATATATATAATTATATATATATATGTATAGAAGAAAAAATCTAATGTCTTTTCATGTCTGATTTTCTCATTTAGATCTTCATTTTGTTTCCTTGAAATGGCATGCAATTTGAATCTCGCTGTAATTTGAAGGTAGTTTTAACTTGAAGTTCATTGTACTTTGATGTTTGTTGTGATTTGAAGTTAGTTATTTGAAGTTAATTGCAGTTTTGTGCTTGTTGAATTTTGAGCTGGATAATTATCCACAGCTGTTCTCTTTGGGTTTCAATCTCTGGGTCTGGGACTGGTGCATCATGGATGCAAACCACTCAATAGCGAATAATACCCTGGAACTTGGAACTGCTGTTGGCCGGCAAGGCTGGGCTGATTGCTTTCCAATTTATTTTGACAAGTCTTTGTCAATTTCTGCTCAATGGCATTGCAAGATGTAGGTCACACTTGGTGATTCGAGCTTGTTGAGTGGGGAGTTGCGTGAATCCTTTGTGCATTGTTGAGCCAAGGTGCTTCGCGCTGTTCTTACCCTTCTGTGTGTCTCGGTTTTGAACCCGACCCGCCTTGATTTTCATACCCTCGGAGCAAAGATGTGGACATTTCATGATTTCACAGCATTTCACAGCCAAGTTCAGACATTTTCCACCAGGGCTGAGATTTAAATTACTTGGTGCTGAATTCTGAGAGCCACCAAACCGCATTTAAAGCTTGTGTGACTTCTGCCGTTTTTGTAATTTCAACCCAGGCTTATAGGGACAGTCATCAGCCCCAGAGCATTTGATTCGCTAAAAACTTGGGAGATTGTCCTCTCAACATATCGACGTCGCGTGCAAATTGCCTACATCAAACCACCACCACTAAGTCACAGACTTTTCAAAAGGATATGTATTTCTTCCATGCATATATCGCAAAAAAAGACAGTTTCACTTCCAAAAGTTCATCGTTGGTGCAACCAAAACGTATGGGTTGTTCACCTTTCGCTGAGGTGACCTGGGACCCATGCAGGGCGATATGGGGCCCCTGGTTGCTCCACATATGAAGGCATGCAGCTTCACCAGAATCCGGTTCTTAGAGATGCAGAACAACCAAGATGGACAAAGATGGACATCTTTGACCGTCGGACCTTTGCATATATTGTTTGGGTTGTCCAAATTGGAGAACAACTACATACATTGTTGTTTTATTTAATTTTAATGGGGATTTTTTTTTTGTCAAACTGTTAAGCCGATGGAAGGGTTTTTAAGAAACACAATAGATTCAATAGATTCAAGGACAGGCAGGATATGGCAGGATAGGGGGGTATCAAATTTGTCAACGAATCTCCTAGTCATCCCAGTCACTTGAGTCGCCAGGCCATTGTTACCTTCATTGAAGATCCAGACATCGACGCCACGGCCAAATCATGTCCCAAATGGGGTCTGTTGTGATACCCATTTTGAGGGGTTAGGGAGTTGTTGGTGGGGTAAGTGCACTTCATTTACCATGTTTTTGTTTGAGACCAGGGAGAACTTCGAGAACTAGGAATTTTGATGTTTTTTTCTTTTGGTAGTGACGTACAAGATTCCCCAAATATTGAGGGCAAAACACAATCAAGCACATGTGGAACCTTGTTTTTTTTCTTCAGATTTTTGAACCTCCAAGCAGTTCGCGGGCAAGAAACAAATCCAAACAGAGTCAAATTTCCCAATCTTTGTCTATTGAAAGTATGCTTGAAAGGTGTGGCAGAAAACTTTCAAACACTTGAAGACTTCAACCCTTGGTTAAGCACTTGGGCTTGTAAGCCTCCCAGTCAACTCCTAGTGCTAGTTCTAGCGGCACAAATCACCGTTTTTTGTTTTCCAGCCATTTTGAGCCATTGTTGCGCAACGAAACCCAAATCCACCATTTCTCTAGGGCTTAAGCCCTCCAAAAAACCGGTCACCTGGTCGGTTGACTGAGGATATCCGTGCCGTCGCTATCCGATGCCTCATCGCCGCAGGGCCAGAGGCGCGCAGTGACAAAAAATGGGATTTAATCCATTTAAAGAGGGATTTACTGGAGATTTAGTGGGATATGTTAGATATGTTCTCTAAGATACGCATGTTTATTATATACTTTCATGGGATCTCTATAATTTCACGGACAAGAAGGATTATCAACCAGTCGGTATGGTCATGACCATTCATGACCCCATAGTGTGCTCTCATTAGGGGGATGGATTGGCCATCCATGAATCCCAGCTATGGTCAAGGCCGGCTTTTAACATGTTTTAGGAGATCAAATTGCCTGGTTGGTGGCTTCAAGTATTTTCATGAACCATAGAACTGGGATAGAAATGGTAAATCATGATCCCTCAATGATTTCGAAGATGTTTCAGTGGCTTGAAACCACCAATAGTTGAAACGAAGAGGCACAACCAACCTGCCGAGGCTCGAAGTCCTCATTTGGCAAAAAAACCTGCCAACCCCATAAACGATGCTCGGGATTGTCGGAATATAGGGTTTTCTGTGTTGAATTGTTGTAAGTTATGATAAGTTGACTAGACATGCCGTATGTGATGGGAAATGGTATCAAACCTTCCAAATACTTTGCCAAGAGCATTGCCAGTCTAGATTACCAGGTGAAACTGCCCCACATTTGGAGCTAAAATACATTGAAGTCTTGAAAAATTGCTGAGAGAGAGAGGATGTATCCCTAAAATGGATGCGATGTCAAAAACTGGGATATACAGATCTTTTCAAAGACCATTTCACCTTGAACTCTTGATCCGCATCTAACAGATCCATGGAAACGTCCACAAGGTGCTCCCATCCCCGATGATTTTGCCAGGTTGTTTCAGGCAATGGCTACAAGGTTTTGAGGCCGGGAGCAACCTATTTGGTTTCCGTTTTTTTTCCCCATTTAGCGAGAAGAATCGTTTGGACAGGTTTCAACACGTTTTTTTTTCATTAATTGAAGATACTTGCTGCAATTCCAAGGGCCCTCTGCAATTTGACGATAGGCACCCAACAGCCGTTGCCAGCTCCATATCAAAGGCATGATCACCCATGGCACCCATCAGTTTGAACCAAGTTTGACTTGCCATGCAAAAAATAGGTGGTGTTTCTCTGATTCACATCATTTTTATGTTTTTATGTGAAGAAATGTGTCCTTTTTCCGTATTTTTGGCGAGATCCTGCGTCAGGAAGAAGATGGAACTGCGGCCCCTTGATCAAAACATGCGGATTGACGCATTGAAGTCAGAACAACGGACAAGACATGTGGAAATTTCAGCAGGCAACAGAACATGGGGATGGTCCATTACATGCGTGCTCGATTTCTGAGCCACTACACCATTCTTGGATCACTCAGTGCAGCTGCAAATCACCAACACCGGTAACTAACGCACTACTGGGCAAAAGGCGTCTTCGATGGTGAGGCTTTGGCTTTGGGGGCTTCTTGTGCAAACCCAGCAATTCCGAAGTTTTCCAGGAACTGCTATGATCCAGTTGGAAACCCCTGGTCAAACACGAGTCTTTGCTCACAATCCTCATTTGACCAGGTATGTTTGGTTTTATTCCTGGTTTTCTGTCTTTCCTGCTTCTCGACTTTTCTGTTTTTTCTGCTTCTCTGCGTTTCCGTTTTTTTGCTTTTTTGCTTCTCTGCTTCTCCGTTTTTTGTTTTTCTGCTTCTTTGCTTTTCTTGCTTCTCTTTTTTCTGCTTCACTGCTTTTCCGCTTTTTGCTTTTCCTGCTTCTTTGCTTTTCTGCTTTTCTGTTTCTGCGCCTTTCTGCTCCTCTGCTTCTCTGCTTTCTTTCTTTACTGTCTCTTTGCTTTTCTGTTTCTTTTGCTTTATTCTCTCCTGTTTGTATACTTCTTTGCTTTCGTGCTTTTAATTCATACTCTTTTGGGACATTTAGGTTCTTTGCTTCCCCTACAGAAACCTAAGCAAACCTGAAAGGAACCGTAAAGAAACCCTTGAAGAACCACCAAGGAATCTCTAAAGAAACCTCAAATGAAACCTTAAATGGAATTGAATCCCTAAAGAAACCCTAAAGAAATGAACACTAAATGAAACCCTAAATGAAACCGCAAAAGAAACCCTATGTGAAACCCTAAAGAAACCCTAAATGAAACCCTCATGCAACTTCTTTGTTTGCTCTCTTTGAACATGCTAAACATGTAGCAAAAACAATGCAAAATGACAAGTTCTAGTTCCGAACTTGTTGCAAATACAAGGCAAATGGTACCAGGACAGAAACCCCACAAAAAACCACCTGACCAAACAAAAAATCAAAAACTATTCTTCACCCTTTTCCAAATTATCCAGGGGTTCTCGGAATCCAAAGGGGATTCTGTCCCGGTCTCAAGGAATGTGACAATCAGCAAGGCACGATGGGCGCAGTGACCAACTGGGGCTTGATCCAATAGATTTTACTGCCACATCTTTGTTGGGTCTTGATTTTTGTCAAATTTGAAGAGTCAGTTATCAGATGGCAGGGTTTTAATTCAGGCAGATGTCCAAAACTCATCGATCTTTTTGAACTTCACTTAGTTTTTTTCTTGGACCTGGGAGCATGTTTCCATTTTTTCGAAGGAAACAGTTGTGATTTGAGATTGATGGTAATAGAACCCACCAACCATTATCCAGTTTCAAAAAACGCACAACCACCATTTAGAGTTTGAAATCTAGTTTTCGAGCTTCCTATCAGTCTGTGATTTTTTCCGTTTGTTGATCTACACTGAATCTACACATCTCGATTTCTTTGAGCAAAACTGTAACATGTTTGGGATCTTGTTTTCTTGCTTCAAAAGTGGTGGCAAAAAACCACAGACAGTAACAATGTACCTCCATTTTTTGCCGAAGATTTCGGCAGCCATCAACAGCCATTGGAATTGGGGGTACCATCCATTTTCCGACTCTTTTGGGGACGGCCCATTTGGGGTCCGCGTGTACCAAAATCCAGGCAGCCATGGATGTCCTGCGTGGTCTGGCGCCCATCAATCCTATCATCGCTGCAGCCTGGCGGAGATTCTGAGATGCGCAAAAATGATGACCGCATTTGGACAGTGAAACAAAAGCAAGATATGGTCGGAACGCGGGGGAGTTGATGGGCATTTGTGAATGCAGAGGCCCATGTCCTTTGTATACTTTAAGATGGTTTAAGGATGTTTAAGGCAATTCAGCACCCACCTGACGTGTTAGTTGTGGTTAGTGCTCTTTTACAGGGCAGGTGACACGAAGGTGACGAGGACCCCCCTCCGACCCCATCGCCTAGGGGACGATTGGCACCTCGGTAGATCATCGCCGTAGAACCGCACCAAGGGATGTTCCAAAGGAATTTCTTTAGGCCAAAAATTTGCATTTTTTTTTTAAGGCCACATATTTTTGGTGTAGGATTATTTGGATGTTTCGGATGATCTGATCTATAGTTACTACAGATAGTGACTATATACTTACTATAGTTTCCTACAATCCATTGAACACCAACCAGAAACGGATGTCAAACACTATTCAACAATGAGACGAAGCCAATGTGTCGCCCTTCGGGATTCTTCTCAAATCTTGACGTCCTGGACCCGACAATTTCTCCAAGCCTCAAATAGAAACCTGGTCGGGGGTAACTTGGGATGATTGGTCGCGATGACGCGCATATGGTTGGGATGGGTTACCCTGGGTTAAAACCACCAACCAAAAACACACACACACATATCATACATATAATATACAATCAATATACGTGTATATATATATATACAATATATATATATATATATATATCACTTGTGAATTGTTGTACACTAGCTGGGGATTTACGAGGTTCTCTTGATTTCAACATGCCGCCATTTTTCCAGAACATCCCAAGGTCAAGTGCTGTGGGAAGAGTCCTTGGTCTCTTGGCTTTTCCCAGGGAATGGAGGGGTTGACTTTGAGATGGTGACGGCGAGTCACTTGATATCAACCATGGCTTAAGATATCCCAATACCCGGCCTGGTAAACTAACAGTTTGCTATTGAAAATGGCCATTTACAGCTGTGTAGTGGATTTACCCATTGAAAATGGTGATTGTTTTATAGCTATGTTAGTTTACCAGAGGGTATTTTTCATGAATGACTCCATGTTTGATTGTTCTTGAGGGGCAAACAGCATGATTTGACCCATGAAAAACTGGGGATTCAAGCATCAAAGATAGAAATATGACCAGCCAAAATGCTGTTTTTTTTTTTAAGCATTGCTCAACCATTGGGATCCCAATATTCAACAGTCATGGCAATATCAGCGAAAAAACATCCATAAAATAGGGTAACCAGTTGGGATAGAAAAACATCCATTAAATATCAGTGAAAAAACATCCATATTGGGATAAGAAACCAGTAACTTGCGGAGAATGAGCAATGAGTTTGAGCTACCCATGTGTAGAGGATATGAACCCAATCAGAACGGACATATCTGCATCATGGCACCATGTTTGGAGATGGTTGTGGACCCGGGAGCATCGGTTGAGGGCATGATCTCTGATCAGGGCATGTTCATTAGCTACTCTCTGGTATTTTTTGTTGGTGATCTCAATAGCTTGTAATTACCAGTCAATTAAATTCAATGAACATAGATAATCTGTGATAATCTATCTATGAACATCTATCTATGATAATCTATCTATGATAATCTATCTATGATAATCTATGATAATCTATGATAGTCTATGATAATCTATGATAATCTATGATAATCTATGATAATCTATGATAATCTATGATAATCTATGATAATCTATGATAATCTATGATAATTCGTTGACTGCCACAAGCATTACTATAAGATTACTATCACATCCGCTAATCCCAGTTCTTGAGGATCAGTTGCCAGAGACCATGCGCCAGCGTTCGATGGTGCCGGGCTTGTTGTGGCAAGCGGTTGCGCCTGTTGGATTAGCGATAAGAACTGGGTAGACCCATGACTGTCCTAGATATGAATTAATGATTTATCAATGATTCATATCTATCATTGTTTAACCAATTGATGATAATCGATGATAATCATTAACCAATGATGATTAATCAATGGATTTAGGGCTATTCTCAGACCCCAAATTGGTGTTTCACGGAAAGTGGATGAAAGTGGATTGAACGGAAGTGGCATGATGAAAATTCATGCTACAGGAAAAATCCGGGACTCCCAGGATTTCACCAGCTTGGCGCTCAAACGACAAGAAACGGGGAAAAGCCTCTCCAAATTCGCAACGTTCACCCAAATTGATGTGTCATTGTTGGTGGACACTGAGCATGGGGGTTGATCAAGCACCATTCTTGGACCCACAGAGTATGACATTTGAGATTTGATGGTTTTCCATGGTTTTCCCATCATTTTCTGGGTGGGGTTTTGAGTGCATGCGTGTCTTCATTTTTTCATGGAAGTGTCTGCTTTCTCCATGGGTTCAAAGGGTTGAAATCCACGATTTTTCAATCGCCAAACGGAGAGGCCACGTTGACCCAATAATCTTCACCCCCAAAATCACTATGTATGGGTAGTATAAAGTTGTAAACCATCCCCCAATGGTCGGTTTCTTATTGGCTTTACCACATGAACCCATGGATTAAACCCCATGAGATGAGTCCCCTCTGCAGGTGCTGAATGTTTTGGGTGGCGCGCAAGCCAATGTCGCTGGATGTTTGTAAATGGGAACGGGATGTATGGGATTCCATTCAGATTTATGGGATTTATGGAGGGATTTGTCGACTTCTTTTTGAACATGGGATGTGTGTAAATTGACAGCTATTTTTGGGAGGTGTAAAAACAACATGAAGGAACTTCTTTAGGATATGAGATTTCAAGTGGAATCGCATCCCGCCGGTTAACTTGTGGGCACCATGTGAACGTTCATGTGCTGCGTTCAATGAAGAATGGTTAGTTCCAACCAAAAAGTCGGTTCATGGTTGAGGGTTATACCACTCATTCTTTTGGGGAGATTATCATGATTGCGAGAAGCCCCATTTACCAACCATTAATACGGGGCTTTACCAGCATTAAAGCCTGTCAGTTCCATCAACAGCCAAGGCAAAGAAATTCCTGGAGTACATTGCAAGCTGCTTGTCGACGATATCCCCATGTTTTTACAGTGATTTTGCTTGATTCATCATGCGCTTCGGGTTTCATTTCCATATTTCTTGGTTCAACTCTATATTTTTGTTTGTTTGGTTCCTCAGCTTTCTTGGCCGTTCTTAGCTGTCAGCTTTATACCCTGTCCCAGACTCTCACAAGAACATCCAGATCTTCTGATTGTAATTTGCATGGGAAATCCCGTGGTTTCCGGCAGATTTTCAGGCTTTCCCTTGCACCCCCATGAACCTCTGGCAAGGTTTGGGCTAGTTCGATCTCGTGGAAATCAGCACTGAATCAATTTGGTTCCTTTACTGTGGTAAACCCAAATCCCTAAACCTACCAGTTGGGGATGGTAACCGATGGTAACCGATAGTAGCCGCTAATACCACCCAATTCATGGTGATTTTTGAGGAGAGATGGAGTCGGCAGACTTCAAGGTTCGTCGAGCGGTGCGGCAGCTCAACTGGGACGGACCTGCGGAGAAGATCAACTGCAAGTTCGGAGATTTTTTAAAAACAAGTTTCTAGATTTTGGTTGTTTGGATTGTAAAGTAAGTAATTTTTTGGGAGTTGTAGAGTTTTGGGGATTGGAAACGGGGAGTGCAACACCCTTTTTGGCTCCGCTGCGAACGTCTTGAGTCTTGGGCAGTCTATGAGATCGAGGGGTAAAATCTGGTCAACCAAGGACGGATCCTGCGTGCAAAGACCAAGAGAACAAAGCTACCCTGGTGGAAGTGAATACCAGTGTGTAGCTGATCAACAGAAATGTCTTAACACAAACAAGTACAAAAAGGGACATACATGATACGCACATGACATATAAAATAAATAAATAAATAAATTAATTAATTAATTAATACATAAATTTATTAAAAAAATATATATACATACGTGTGTATATATATAATTATATATATATACACACGTATCTCCTCATCTTTAATGGCTATTAAGTTTGTTGGACACCCGAAGTAGTTCGGGCCGCCAGGCCATGGAAGCCTTCGTGGACCTCAAAGAACATGCTGTGCCTGCGAGCTGGGGCACCCAGAGACTGATCATGGTGTATAGCCCAAAAAGTTTTGGAAAATCATGGAAAAAGTCATGGAATATGATGGAAAATGATGATGAACCAATGGATTCAGAGCTACGCTATTTTCAGGAAAAGCCATATATTTCTTATTAAATACAATCGAACATCGGCATCCTGGAAACACTAAAATCGGCATCTGCTATTGGGGGTTGCTGTTGTTATTATCAATGAATGCTATTTAAAAAACTGGTAGCACCCATGACTGTAGGGAAAGTTTTTCATCATCATTTAAGCATGCAGTTGTTTTGCACGGCGACCGAACTTTGGCCCATCCCCACATCAATGTAGTCAAGTCCCATCGCCCAAAAGGCAGGTGGCTAAATTTCTGATCCAAAATCCATCGTAATGTTTATGAAGGGTTTCCTTAGGCTGTTTCAAGTGACACAGCCGTTCTTAGTTTTCATTATCGCCATTTCATTATCAGTTCATTATCAGTTCATCATTTAAGATGTTGATCTTTTGATGACTTTTTCTCGATTCCCCCCAGAGTGATTGCACAGCCTGGAGTGCAGAAGCGTTCGTATGACCTGGGAGATTCCATGGTGAACACCAGAAGGATATCTCTAGCGCAACGAGATTTTTTCGGCGCCACTAACAGTTGAGGCATGTGATTTTTTTTGGCATTTGATATGGGGATGTATCAATACGTATTAATACCATTTTTAGGGGAATGAACATCCATTTACCAGCGATTTTAGGGTTCACCAGGGGTACAAGGGTTTTGACACACTGCCATATCAGTTCCTGAGGCATTTGATATTTGAGAACCCGCTCTGTAGTTCGAGGTTCACAACCAACTCCCGTAAGTTGTGCCACGTTTGCGAGGCCCTGAGATCGCCAAGAGACTCATCCATGCAGAGCCTTGGTGAAAAACACGGTTTTGAGACTTGAGATTCCATGATATCCCATGAATTCCCATGGCCCATGATATCCCATTTTGTCCCACTATATCATATATAATTATATATATATATAGATGTGTATATATATATATATATTATATCACATATATCACATATATCACATATATATATACATATATATATATATGTATCACATTATTATATCCCACATGTTATCCCATCATTTGAGGATCCCTTGGTGCGCCGCTTGACAGTGGAGTGCATTCAGCTGATGGGTGCGGAGCGCATGGGAAATATGTTGAGGAAATCATAGGGTGTCATGGGGAGATACTGTTGTAAAACCAAGAATAAACCCTATGGTAACGTGAAAGACATGGTGATATCTTTGGGAATAATAGAGAAGACATGGGAAATCATGTCTTTTTTTTCTTCGGTAAATTATGGGAGGATCATTGGGATAAAATGAGAATATCATGAAGGAAATGATGGGGAAATAATCGGGATACGATGGGAAGATAGTGGAGAAACTACGGGGATAAAATGGAGATGTGGGTGCATAATGGTGATCTGTGACGAAGGTGAACATCTCCAGTCTTCAACACATTGGTGATACAAAAACACAGATACCCTCTGGTAATTTAACGTAGCTATTGAAAATGACCATAGAAATAGTGGATTTTCCCATTAAAAATGGTGATTTTCCATAGTTATGTTAGTTTACCAGAGGGTAAACCATGGACATCCATGGCGACCAGATTTTGGACCGTCAGACTTGGAGCTTCAGGCCCTGAAGGGAATCCAATTCCCTGCGGTTAGCTACATACCATTCTGTGTTTAAATAAAACCCCGTTTTTGAATGAGAACTCTTGGTTGGAAAAACATATCCCCAATTTAGGATGTTTTTTTTCGTCCCACAATTCACAGTTTCTGGATGTTTTACCCGTGATCGTTAAGCATTGATGGTCATTGATGTTTGTTTGTCTCCCATGCTTTCGGTGATCATGTCCCGCTTTTGCATTTTGTGGGACAATCTCCGTTCCCGCCATGTCTGTTCTGGTACTGCGATTCCTTGCTGGCGGATCCTCCAAATAGTGATAATCCCACTTTTTTTTAACCCCAAAATAATATAGACATGTATAGACATACTGTAATTCCAATTACACACTCATATGGTACCCTCTGGTAAACTAACATAGCTATGGAAAATGACAATTTTTAATGGGAAAACTCACTATTTCTATGGCCATTTTCAATAGCAAACTGTTAGTCATTACCAGAGGGTACCCTCTAAACACATCTTCGTTCCACATCATTTCACCATGATTTACGTCATTTTTCTGTCCAAAATTTCCTCAAGGTGTTCATGGCATCAAACTCCTTCCGCGCGTGAAGGGTTTGCTGGACACTGTAGCCTGGCTAAACAAGTTGCCTTGGTGCTGAGAAGAGGATGTACAACATCGATGATTATTTTGTTTTGTTTTTGTTGGGCTTTCTTGGATTTGGGTTTTCTATTTTGTTTTCTTTTCTTTTTTTCCGATTTTCGGACCTTTGAGCCTATCATCAAACTCACAAGCAATATAGAGACCTATAGAGACGACAGCTTGTAGCAACCTCACGTCACTCATGTGCTGGGAGGTTAAACGATTAAACCTAGTGATGAGGGTGTGACAATTCAAAGATGCTTGTTTTCAATCCCCCTCTGGTAAAATCACCACTATCAGTCACTATCAATGGTGAAAATCATTAAAAATCTCAATAGCTTAAGTTACTGGCTCCATGAGGCTCCAAATATCTCCAAATGCTTCAGGAAGAAGATCCAGATGTGATCCATGCCATCAAGCCGGAGCCTTGGTGCCATCGGTGCCAGAAATGTGCCAGGTCAAGACGACATCCAGTCTGAGATAGTCTGAGAGTGTTCTTTGGAGTCATTCTTAACATATGTTACCCTCTGGTAAACTAACATAGCTATGGAAAATCACCATTTTTAATGGGTAAATCCACTATAAATGACCATTTTCAATAGCTATGTTAAATTACCATAGGGTAACATATGTTGATATGGAAAAAGCATTGGAGATGTTTAACAACTTTCTTCCAGTTGTTTTCTGAATCCCCATGCGGATTTTTTTTTCATTTCAAGTCCGAAGAAACTGCTAAGTTTCCAACATACCTGCTACATATTGTGGCTTAGTTTGATGACTTTCGAAACCAATTCATTCAGCGGACTATGAAGCCACTTGCACCTACTGTCACTGTGGTGGAATGAGATATGGCCCAAAAATAGATCCAAACGGATTCCCTGACTATGTTCATTAATTATATTGTTATATTATATATTTGTACACACATCATATCCCCATGTCCATCCAAATTGCTCCACCATATCCATCCTACATCCCCATCGGCTGGCAGGCGCGCCTTAGAAGGGAAGGGCGGATTGGCGGCAGATGTCCTATCAAAGCAGCTGGGCGGCAACCGTGCCGTACTGCTGAAGCCACGTTGAAATCGGGATGCGTCACGTAGTTTGGCTTCCACTACCTCTATATATTACAATCTATTTTAAAGGTGAAATTATTGGAAACGCACATCTTATATATATATATACACACATATATATACACATATTTATATACATATGTATATACATATGTTTTTTGGAAGGTGACTGTTTGAAAGCACCCCAAATTTGGAAGAATTAGGTATATGGTTTATGGCTTTGGGTTTACAGCATTCTGGTATCAAAGGAGGATACTGTGGGAGCCAGAGCCTGCTTCTTGAATGATCTAATCCACAGGGACGGACGTTGATCGAGCTTACACAAAACTCCTTGTTATTCTTTCGTGACGAAACAACCAAAATCAACATTTGGGTGATTGCTGGCAAAAGAAGGGTGTTGCACTAGCAATGTTGAAGATATGCCGGCTTCTTGATCCTGCGGATGTAATTTGGTATTTAGCTGAATGCATTTCACATTGAACATTGCGGGGCGATTGCATGCAAACTGCTAAACATGAGGATTCGCGCTGCAAACCAGTGATTCAGGTGTTCAAGATTCTCAAACCAAAGAACATTTTGTCCATAGATATGTCTCAAAGTTTCGCTTTTGAACATCCTGACGTTGCCTTCTTTCAGACTCTCCGTTCTTATTGCTGAAAATTTCCAGGTGGGAGCACGACCCCAGAACCCTGAGGGCTTGGTCATAACAAAAAACCAGCCAGCCGTGGCTCAAAATTACCCGAGATGGTTCCAGTAATCATGTAATCAATCAATAGCAATGGGAAATCCCAGATTTTTGCATATGATTTTTCCATTTCAAGCAGGTTTTGATTCATTTTCCTATATTTTCCAATGTCATTCCCAGCTATGACCCTCAGCTATGACGGGATTTCCCCATGACAGCCGACCAGGCCACGTCGGGCCAGCATCGGAACAAGACGCAGCTTGGTGAAGGTAGCGCCAGTAATGAGAGGTGCCCCTCCAGTGGTGTTTGTTGGTTTATAAGCCCTCATGCTATTTGTATATTATATCCCACATGCATACATAGATACATAAACACATAGATAGGTGGATAGGTAGATAGGTAGATGGGTAGCTAGGTAGATAAGTAAGATAGATAAGTAAGATAGATAAGTAAGATAGATAAGTAAGATAAATAAGTAAGATAGATAATAAGATAGATAAGTAAGATAGATAAGCAAGATCGATAAGCAAGATCGATAAGTAAGATAGATAAGTAAGATTGATAAGTACGATAGATAAGCAAGATAGATAAGTAAGATAGATAAGTAAGATAGATAAGTAAGATAGATAAGTAAGATAAATATGTAAGATAGATAATAAGATAGATAAGTAAGATAAATAAGTAAGATAGATAATAAGATAGATAAGTAAGATAGATAAGCAATATCGATAAGTAATATAGATAAGTAAGATTGATAAGTACGATAGATAAGCAAGATAGATAAGTAAGATAGATAAGTAAGATTGATAAGCACGATAGATAAGTAAGATAGATAAGTAAGATAGATAAGTAAGATAGACAAGTAAGATAGATAAGCAAGATAGATAAGTAAGATAGATAAGTAAGATAGATAGATCGATCGATAGATAGACAGATACATAGATACATAGATATGAAGGTTTCCCATTCTAAACCCTCAGATGATGGGAGGATCTGGCTATCCTACCATAAACCATAGTTAAGCTAGTTAGATGTGCCTGCAGGCGCTTCATTTTATGGTAATATTTGGGATATAGACACCGAGCGCAGAGCTTTGCTTTCGGATTTCTCACTCGCTAATGCTAAGATTTGAACTTATGTAGTGGCTTTGGGCACGGTAGATGACAAAACGGGCGCAGCCCATTCCAACTTGACCACGTTTCCGCTATAAAAATAGCAAATCAATGATTCTGAATCAATGGTCGTTATCCCCTAGGTTTTTAAAGACAAACCTGTTTTTTCAACCGATTGTCCAGACAGCCTAGTTTGGCACAGACCCCCACCTGAAGTGATTTAAAAGAAGGGCATCTCCACAAAGTACATGACCCAAGAAAAACCACAAAGTGCTTTGGACAATGGCTAAGGTGCCAGTCTCAAGTCGCAACGAAGGCTGGACATGACGATGCCCATCAACCGGATGATGGGTAATTTAAGACCAAGATCAAGAAACGATGGGATGTTGAGACTTGAATTTCTGACAATTTTTCGTGGATGTTTGTTTTTGAAGTGAGTTTTCTTTCTAACAACTTACTTTTGCAACGTGGAATGGCAGCCAATCCCGGTGGACTTCTGGGTTTCGGCCAGGGGTGGAGTGGATTCTGGTCATGGCTAGATGCGGGTGCTCAGCCGGTGATGGAGATGGAGATCATTCTATCATGGATGATGTTGGTTGTACCACTTCAGTTTTTCTTGATTATATCATTGATTGGCGGTTCACCAACATGAGTGGCATTGAAATATCAAAATGAATCAACATGAGGATATGTGCAACAGACATGAGACTAACACAATGGGCATTACGACCACACGGTAAGTTCTTTCAAGGAGTATTATCCACTTTTGATTGCACACTGCTTGATGGATAAAGCCAGTATAAAGTAGATAGAATTTGAACTTCGAACAGGGTCAATAAGAAAGTGACAAGTGGACACTTGAATTAGAGGGCGAATCTATCAACCTCAGAATTCAGCTGGTGGTTTGAACTATTTCTTGAAAAATCCATCCCCACATACATGTTCTACACCCAGAACATTCGGGGCAATCAACAAGCTTCTATATCCATAACCATCAGCTGGACATCAGATTTCCCCTACCTAAGGTACGGGGTCCCCTCGCAGCAATGGGTACACGAGCAGGGTGGGATCATTTGCAGAGGATTACATCCCAATCAATGGTGATATCCCACTATCCTACCATTCAATGGCACTATATGGTGATTAAATGCCACCATTGAATAGTGGGATATAACCATGTCAAACTCAAAACAATTTCTTTGGAGGGTCCTTTTGTGATTTTGCGCTTGAAGACATTTATGTCAATGTATCAGATAAATTCACACAGGATCTCAAACCCTGCTAGTGTGAGCATATCCATCCTTTACTTTTCAGCATGAAAGGTGAAAGTGTTGTGCCCCAAAGTGGCAACAGTTTACCCCATGGACCTGGTGGTACATGGTGGTACCAGTGGAGTCAGTGGAGTTTGGTATGGCAATGGCCCACAATCATAGTGGCAATCCACTTTCAACTTTTCGCATCGGGCGGTGCGGCCCCTGGCATGTGCCAAGAATGTTTCACAACTCGGAATTGGAAGGCTCATGGCTCGCAGAAAACAACGAGCAGCACGTCCTTGCACGTCCTTGCACGTCGTTGCACGTCGTTGCACGTCGTTGCACCTATGGATGTCCTCATGAATCCTCATGGCATTGGATATGACAGGATTATGATGGCAACAAAGGACCGGTCAAAAACGCAATCCTTGAAGATATGAAAAACATACTGTCATTGATAAGGGATATTGTGATATTTTGTTTTTCTGGTTTCACTGATTCATTATGACTCCCACAGGTTAGAGCTACCACCGTCAACCACGTTCGTGGCATCCAAATTGCCTTTCGGCTCGGGGGCAGAATTTCGGGCCTCAGAAGCCCTTCATGGCCGCATGGCCAGCGTCAAGTCCATTCCTTGAAGCCAGCCTTTGGAGAGCCAAGGGCCAACTTGTGCTGATATGAAACAATTCTAGCCATATATAATGGGGATATATATATAATATACATACTATATATAATGGGATATATCAGAACAACCGAAAACCCGTGAAAATGGCTCAGTCACGCAGCCAACGAAGGAAACAACGTAATGACAAGTACGAATTCTCATGTGGGGGTCAGCTAGGACATGCTCCTATCATGCAGTTCGATCGCAGGACACGCTCCTTGGATATTTTTGGATCACCAGGAATCAACCTTCAAACGAGCCATGCAGGAAGCCAGCCATGATCCCCAGGCGTGTCCCGATGTGGTAAATATTCAAGGCTTAGCAACTTGAAACCACTGCGTTATGCAGTGAAACCTCCACGATGTACTGAATCAAATCAACCTATACTCTTACCAGGTTCGCCCATGCTATGATGCTTGCAACTACCATCCCAACAGGATTCGACAAACCTTAACCCACCAAGTCCAAGTTCAGCAAAAAATCCCAAAGTTTGGTTGATTCCATTTTGGTTCTATCTCGTTATCTCTCGAATGTTACCTGCGCATTTCCCACTTTTTTTTAGACGGCAACCCCCTTAGCTTCATGCTCCAATTCCCTCGAAAACTCATTTTCACTGGAGAACCCACTAAAAGAAAGCTACATTTTCCCGTTCAAATTGCCATTTTTGTTGCAGAACTCCCCAACTAACGAAATCGTTGGTCAGGAGCTCAAGGCAATCCTGCAAGGTCTCGATAGCCGGGACGAGGCAACGCTTGGATTCCAAAGTTATCCAGAACTAATGGTGGTTGAATGGGATTACAATGGGAGGGACTTATTGGGATTGTAATGGGAGTATAATGGAAGTATATTGGGATTTATCTAGAACTATGTGGTAACCTTATGTGATTTTCAACCTCTGCAGATAGCCGGACCATGTGATTTTCAATGGTAATATTGTGCTGTGATCAAATCGACATTATAATTTTGCAGACTCCGAAAGAATGGGGAAGTCACCACTGGACGACTGAAAACTGATAATCTCCTTGGTTGAAGATCATACGTTTGGGGCTTTGCGTAGATCCTGTTGGGAAAACCTGGGAAGGTTCCACCAACATTTGCAACTCACTGTATTCCATAGTCGCAATCTCCCACAAAAACACTCATCATGACGTCCTCGCCGCGCAACTTGAGCTTGCCCCAAAGGCACACAACTTGAGGATGCTCACAGGATGGCTTGAAACCCATTGAAACCTGACATGTTCAAACCAATTTCATCAGGACCTATCAGAAATCAAACCCGCAAAACCAGCCGTTGATGCGGTGGCAAGAATAGAAGGCGGGACATCAGTGGCCCTCGGACCCAGATACATCCAAAAAGAGTCAAATCCTAAACACTTCTGGGAAAACCTGAAGACATCCTAAATCATTCAGCATCAACAAAAACACCAAACAAAAACTGCAACCCACCAACGTTGAGCATAAAGTCATGTAAACACATGTAAAAACATGTAAAAACAAGAAGTTCAACAAGAAGTTCATAATTTTTTCCAGGTTTTTTTTCGTTTTTTTTTTCCGGATTTTTGTTGGATCCTCCCATGGCTCCGATCAACGCTTTTTGGCGGCGAAGCCTTCGAAGCCGAAACTTTCGCCTGCTGTTTCTGGCACTTTTCGGCTGGAGATGTTGGACCTTCACCTGTCCTCAACATCGCGCAACTGGAACTGGAACGGACGAACGGACTGGAAGTGGCTCCTGATATGATGATGAGTTGATAATTTTTTGTCATGCTGCATGCTGAAGCGGACTCTCGCTGCGGTATATATATATACAGAATATATAGTATACATATATATATATATTGGAATTTACCATGAACCATGGTCCTAAAAAAAAGAATGTGCTGACGCATGTTGGCGGTCTGGGGATCATGATCTATCCTGATGCCAGATGCCGGAGTTCAAAAAAAATTGAAGCACAACGGGGGATTCAACTACTCGTACCTAGAGGTATTCAATGGTATATATATATATGGTCCCGTGTCCCGTGTTCCCACCCCCCCCCATGGGATGGGGGGGGGTATGATGCCCCTGTGGTGGTGTATATACATACATACATACCTACATACCTACCTACCTACCTAC
>Ga0126342_10002763_pt1 | contig 27977 bp, 28 predicted proteins | sample Cyp1metagenome_FD_92528 | JGI IMG/M metagenome (GOLD analysis project Ga0126342, IMG submission 92528) | Coral microbial communities from Lord Howe Island, Old Settlement Bay, Australia - Cyphastrea 1 metagenome | ecosystem: Host-associated > Invertebrates > Cnidaria > Coral ... | reverse complement strand
CCCACCCCCGTTCAACTTCTACATTCACTGAAGATCTTCAATAAGGGTTTAATTCTCCCACCCCCGTTCAACTTCTACATTCACTGAAGATCTTCAATAAGGGTTTAATTCTCCCACCCCCGTGAAACTTCTACATGCATTGAAGATCTCCAATAAGGGTTTGATTGATGATGATGATGATGGTGATGATGATGATGATGATGATGATGATGATGCGTCGTCCGTCGTCGTTGCGGGTCCGGGCAGAACCCAGGCATTTGCCATATATATATATAATATATATATAAGATATACATATATATATATATATAAGATATATATATATATATATATAAGATATATATATATAAGATATATATAAGATATAATATATATATATATATATCTTATATATATATATTTTATATATATATATATATCTTATATATATTATATATATATACATTATATATACGTATGTGTGTGTAATATGTAATATGTTCATTGTGATCGTTTGTTGTCTCTATTTAAAGATCACAGCAGATTGTGCGACCAGGCCGGCCTCTGCAGGCTCTGGAGCTTCCACCACCTGCCCATGGGACAGTGACTTCAAGTCTTGCTGTGACTTTCTTCTGGTTCAGACCTTCCAACACGGCTCTGACTCGATATTCAAAAAGCCGATTTCTCCAAATCCCAGTGGCACCTCTGGGTGAAGCGCCTTATCGAAGGTGGGGGAAAATCATGGAAAATCTAGTGATTTGATGTGATTTGCCCACTGACAGGAACATCAGGAACCATTTTGGTGGGGCAAGTTCATGCAAATATGTTGTAGTTGAACGTGTTGGACCTGTTGGGAGTGGTTGAACCATCTTGAACCTAGGTCTTCAGCGCACAGCCCCTGTCACACCTCCCTGCACATTGCAATTGCACCTCTCAACGTGCCATGCAAACATTGCCCAGTGATCCCTTGCTGCCAAATTGCCGACAACTTTGTGTCAGGGCTAGATCCCTCATCGCCAGTTCTGTGCCTTGGACGGTGACACGGTGACACGAATTTGGCAATCGAAGTGGAAAATTAATCATTGAACCAGATTGAACATGACTTTTTTCCATAGTTTGATTGAACCGGTTGGCCATGATGTTTTTGGCAAGGCCGCAGCCTAAGTATATTAGATAAATTATTAGTTGGCATTCTGTGTTTCTTCCTCACAAATCAAGGTTTGCCTCCAGATTGAATGCTACCAATATGTTGCCATTCTGCCGAGGCACCCAGTCACCGTGGATCCACGGGAGGTGCAACGATCACCTGGAACAGCTCCATCACTCCATCTCAATGATCTCATTATAGCGTAATATCTCATATTATCTCCATGGGATTCTCCATGGGATTCTCCATGCTTCAGAGATTCAACCTAAAATGGCACAAGTCACAAGTTGCTGCATTTGCCTTCAATTTTGCGATATTTTGGGTGGCCGCTGTCCGGGGTGCGCCTTCATCGCTGGTGTCGCGGCTCATGCCTTTAGCCAGCAAAAGACCTCCCGCCAGGTATCAAAGAGAACTGGGCTCACCATCCACATACCAGCACAATCTAAGAGGACATTAAATATATGGCTCATGTTCAGTATCTCACACGGGGCAGTCCCAACTGGCACAATCAACTTGTGTGTCTGTATATGTTCCCAAGGCTCTTGAAGGAAACGGCCTTGCACTTGGCTTGCATTGAATCCTGTCAAAACAGCAATATATCTATATATATACATATTATAAAAATGTGTGTGCATACACTATTGTGTGTGTGTGTCTCTTCTATATTATATATATATATGTGTTATATTTTATTTATAATTGTAAGATATTTGGTAATACATTATAATAATTTGTATATATATATTATATTATATTATATAATATATAACAATTAATTATATAACGCTATATAACTACGTATGAGATAAAGAACATGAATTGGTCAGCTCTCCAACGCGGCCTTGACCTCCATGTTTCCGCTGTGGCGTCTCCTGTCCATATGGGAGACTCATGCAGCTTGCTGTATCGCTGATGAAAGTTGGCCCCTCCAGCGGCCCCATGCCCCATCTCCTGAACCGAGGGCCAACAGCGAAGCTCGCTTTTCCGGCACGCACCGCGGCTGCTGGAGCCGAGGGAAGATCTGCGGTTGCGGCCCTCCTGGGAGGCGCAAGAGGAAAGTGGAAATCAAACAAACAGTAAGGATTAGAGTGATTTGAAAACAAAGGATTTCTTGCAGGCATGAACAATTTCGGAGCGGCTTCTAAAAGTTGGAGAGGATGCTTCAATTTATCCCTGGTTTTTTGAAGCTTGAATACTATAAGCATCTATAAGCCATCAATCTAGATCCCATTTCGCGTTGTCTGCCCAGTCCAGGCCATCCAAAGTGAGATCTCTCAAAATACCTTTGCCACCCGTGAATGTTTTATGTAACTGCTCTTCTGCAGCACATGTTAGCTACCCACATTCACATTCCCGATGATTCATTTAATCTCTGTTTGGTGTCAAATTGAGGGCCACTTGAGGCCTCACTTATTCTGTGAAAAGATTGGGATTGCGAATCCCCATCCTTTGTCGCTAGTGGATCCTAGTGGGACATGACATGGCATGACGAGGTCACAGTCCAATCCGCTGATCCTGTGGAGGTGTCCAAAACGGCCGTGGTGCCGGTGGCAGCTCTGGCCCAGTGGTGACTGGTCTCGGCGGAGGAAAAAGGCGAAACGGACTGCCAGTGGGTCCTGGACATCGAGCAGGCATCGAGCAGATCAGTGGACCGTCTGAAATCGTTTGAATCTCCGTGAGGAGTCGAATTGATCAGGAAATCCAGGAAATCTCTAAACTGAAGTTGGAACAAATGTGAGAAGAATAACGCTTATTTTTTTTCGCAAAGAGAAGAGAGAGCCAGACGCAAGATGGTGTGATTGAAGCTCACTTTTTCTCAGACTCAAGAACTAAACGATACTAAAAGCTTCTGCTGCAATCGACATATATCGACATATTGCTTGCTCTTGCCTGTTTGAATGCAACCAAGAAAGCTATGCTGTCTATTGGTCTTTCACTGATGTGATCAGCGTTCCAAGCTGGAGTTGCTCATCCGAGCCGCGTTTTTGGCCACTGGAACTTGTCGAATCTCCCGTGCACCTGCAGGGAATCACAGGTCTCACTGACAGCTTCAAACAGGTAATCAAGGACCCAAGGCGAAAGAGCGGAGACAATTACGTGAGTATATATATTATATTAATTAATTAATATATGTATATATATTATACTAATTAATATATATAATAATATATATATATATTATATTATATTATATTATATTATATTATAATATATTATATTATATTATATTATATTATATCATATATATATATATATTATGTTATATATATATATAAATATATACGTGTATATATATATAGTATGAACTCTGGGGTCACCCAAAATCTGCAAAATCCGCGCGACATGGCTTTTCTTCAGAAAACATGGAGAAAAACACTGCAGTTTTGTTTCACCCACATCATCAATCTATCAAGATAATGAAAGATCTAGCTCTGCCAAGACACAGGATCTCCTGTTCTCCGCGCATCTCTGAAAATTGTTGCAGTAAATTGCAGAGCTGCTGCTGAAGTTTCTCCCGCTGCTGTCTCAACTCGAGCCTCAAATCGCTGGCGAGCCATGGCACCATGGCAACTTGGCTACTGGGCTTCCAACTGTTTAGCGTCCTGTCGAGGAAACGGAGGTGGCCTCAGAAATATTCAGACGCAGTCAGTCTCACCATGCAATCCCCATCCCAAAACTTCCCTCAGTTTCAACTGTTCCGACTAGTCCCGAAAACTTTGACAGGTACATTCATTACCAGTAGATGGAGGAAACTGGGAGTGGAAGCTCTTCTTCGTAATAGTCATTAGATGTTATTACTCATCAGTTCATAAATGTCCATAAATGTGCTTGACTTCAAAAAGTCGCTGCCTTTGCAAGGGCTGCACTGCAGGAGATTTCGGAGAGGTAAGCATGCGTTGCCTCAGCAGCTGGGGTTCAATGACCCAGTATCCCCCAGTTGAGCAGTTTGCTTCTACTTTGACGCAAAAATATCCAGAGAACCTCGAGCTCAACAAAAAGAGACCAAATGTGATTATCTGATCCACATGGATTTACCTGATACATCCTGATACTAGGGTACCTTAATGGTTTATCATGGTTTATCAGTTTATCATCATTGTCTCTATTAAAACGGCATAAAATGGCCATCCATGTTTGGGATATACATGGATATGCCATGATATACCCCATTTTCAGACATCTGGGAGCCCAGGCTGCTGCAGTTCCGCATGCAGCTCTTGGCATTGAAGCCGCAGGTGCCGTGCCTCCTTGGAACAGGCCACAGAATCACTGGGCTTCATCCAAGTCTGGATCAGTCTGGGAAATAGTGGTTGGATATGGTTGGATCATGGATGATTCGATGATGAATGATCCATATCAAGCCATCAAAACATATCAAAACAAAAGCCATCTGCCCGAATCTTCCCATGAACTCTGCCTCTCGACTTCGATACCTTGGAACAGGATGCTGCTACACCAAACTCGGATCAACTCGTAGCTTTGTAATGGTTGGTAAGGCTTACCTGGTAAGGTTGGTATGGACACTTGATGCACCTTGATGCGCTCAAATGCAGCTATGACACTCTGCATCTTGCAGCAGCAGCTCAACCATGTGCATCTCAGCCTAATTTGCTGGGCATTCTTGCTCCTATCCGCTCTGATCCGCAAGGCTGAACAAAGCTAGGAAAAGACTGCTCCCAGCTGTGCTCCCTTCCTTTGTATCCCGTTCTTATCCAGAAAAAAGGCCGAGGAAGCTCTGTGGTGTTTTTCAACGGGTCAAACTCAGCCCAGTAAGTGCGGTGCCTGTGCGGGCAGCCGCGGCTGGAAGCCTGCAGCAAAGACATCCCTAAGCAATTCTGGCGTTCACATCCTTCACTTCTTATCTTCCAAAAATATATATAGCAAAATGATCAGATTTGATCACTGCCGTGACTATCTCTGGGTCCATGTTGTGTGTGCTGCTATTCAGTTATAGCATGTTATAGCTATAGCTATAGTATTTCAATCATCGCATCAGAACAAGGATTACATTCACTTCATGTCTGCATTGTCCCCATCTCGCTCCTCCCCAGGGCATCGGTGCCACGGGCGCCATCGGTGCCATTGGCGCCATGGGTGCCATCGTCACTGGCGACATCTGCAGCAGCATTACCGAGGGCGTCGCCAGCGACGTCACCATGGGCGTTGGCGACGCTCCCACCGCTGCCACTGGTGCTGCAGGTCGCGGCCTCCATGCCCTTGGGACTAAACCATCCAGCGGCCCAGCGCTCATGGGCACGGCGCCAGGACTTGACTAAACCATGAAAAGCATTGAAATATATTGAAATTGAAATTGTGTGTGTGTATATGTGGTGTTTGCCAGCCTGACATCTGATCATCTGAGAGATAACAGGAGACTTCGTGAAAGGCCAGCTGGACTCAGGGCTCTTGCTATCGCTCTATTTTGAAGCAAACAAGTCATAGCAATTCCTCTTGATCTTTCAATCTGATGCCCTTCTCGGGGATTCTATAGATGCCTACAGTCTGTCTGGCAAGAATATGATTAAGGCATTGTTTGTCCGTATGTTTGATCCTTTTGATCGTTTATGTCAAGTTCTCAGCTCCGTTGAACCAAGACCAGTCAAGACCAGGGGGGCATCTCTGATTTGGATCTGCTTGACGGTCCATGCCAGTGCCATGCCATAGTGTTTATCAGCCACTCTGCTGCATTTCGAAGGTGGTTGAAGTACAAGCACAAACAATGGCTGAAGCGTCTTGGCGAAGATTTGTGACACGCCTTGATCTGGAGCCATTTCATCTAATTTCAGCTTGACCTTTCATATCTTGACTTTAGTCCCAGAAAGGGTTCGGCGACTCTGCCAACCTCCAAACATCCCGCGACGGCATCCAAGAATGGCAATGCAGCCTCTCGTGCCTCAGTGTTTAACAAAAGACTTTCAAAAGACGTAAAGAAAATTTGATTAAAACTATTTCAGAACATATTTAAAACCCGGCAAGAATTTGGGGCGGGGCAATCGGGCAATTATTCCAATTCCAAAATGCAGATTCTGGAGATTTGGAGGCAAAATGACCTGATGAAAACTGCATGGAAAGCACGCAAGCCCCGGTCTTGGGTTCGCGACAGCACCTGTGGCTTCGATTGCACGACAGCGCCTAGAGCAGAAAAGCTATTGACTCCAGTTGGAACGCGTTGCAAGTATTGCTCGTTTCGTGATACAAGTTCAGATACCATAAACCTTTGAACTTTGAAAAAAATCTGAACATAATTCTTGCATTGAGGCGGTTGGCAGCTTGGCCTTGCCTTACAAATCTATACAAATCTTACAATCATGAGCCATCTCTTCAAAGTCAGGTCCTCTGATTTTCCATGATTTTCCCATAGCTGCCATAGCTTCAAGATTCTTAAAGCACCTTAAAGCACCCTGCTATTTCAAAGTCCCAAACAACTCCAATGTGTGTCCGCTATTGTCCGCTGATCAGCACCTCTGCGGATCACCTTCACCCACGTGGCTGGACATCTCTGTGAGTGCCTCTGTTAGGGCCTGCGGGATCTGCGGGGAAGTGGCGGTCCCAAATTTCCGGTCCCACCGAGCCCCACCTGTGGAAGATGTCTGGAAATAATGCGCAGCATAGGTGGCCACACATCTGGATTTTCATCCTGGCCAAGGCAACGCAACAATATGCAACAATCAGACTATTGAATGGTAGTGACTGGTCACCTGAGACATACTCCATCTGATGTCGAATCCCAACGGCGCCGCACGAAGAGGTCCCGAACCTTCACTGCCATGGTGATCACGGCCATGTAGTCCGCTGCTGCAGAACCCATGGCAGCCATTGCCCACGCAGCTTTTGCTCTCACTTCCTTTCAAGTTTCATCAATGATTCATCAAGTTTCCATCTTCCTCTTGGCAACAGCAAAACCACAAGCTACACTCTCATTCTTCTGTGGTAGGACACACCTAAATCTGTGTCACTAGTGCGCAATGCAAACTGCAAACAATCGCAAGAAGAAGTTTCGCTCGCCGTTTGACCAGCACTGGCCATGTTCGTTTCGAGAGGAGTCTCATGCATCAACATCATCAATGTGGCCGCTACATACCGCTGCTATATGTGGCACTAGAAGGACGGTATTGACATTCGAGGGCACAAACAGGATGAGGATTGAAAGAAGAGGGCTAGTACTGAAGAAGCAGCACCAGATTGTTTGGACACCTTTCTTTCGCTGTTTTTTTTCGTGCATGTGCAAGCAGACTATTGAAATAAAGATGGAAATATTTGGAAAAAAATACGCAAAGAAATTGCTGAGCAAAAGTTGAGAGGGGATTGACTTTCTCTTCATTGTCATGTCCGAGGTCCTTGTAGTCATCTTGCAACAGCCGAGCCAAGGCCTGCCCGCAATAAGAAATATTCACCGGAGTTTTTGAATCTCCCAAGATTTTCGGATACCTTTTAAAAAAACGGCAACTTCCCCAAAAATCTGGCCAAGTCACCTGAAACCGAATCTTTTTGCTCCATAATTACATGACACAGTTTTTTTTCCTCATTTCCCACTGGTGGTCCTCATTTACATTGATTAACATAATTTAACCATGTCCGCAAATAGGGCTACTCACGGGTACTCAAACATCTATTTTCAGAGGGTTTTCCATTCTAAACCATCCAACATCATCCAGCTGTTGGGGCCTAGGGTAGCCCCGTAGGAAACCCATGGATTCCATGGCTTGGAGCGGCCCCGCTTCGCCTCAATGTACTCCACGCCGTCGGTTGGCGCTTCCCCGGCCTTCGCTGCGCCCCAGCAGCGGAGCGCCGGCTCGCCGGAGCCCAGGGCCTGCGAGAAATCTCGCCGGGAAAAGTGGGTCAAAATAACATGGATGCCAAACTGGTACGTTTTATATATATAGGTAGGTTCCCTGTATATATTACATAAATATACATAAATAATAATATGTAATTATAGAATATTACAGTAAAAGTACGAGTATGACAAATGATAATCATGTCCTGCTTTGTTTTGGATGCTTATAAATTGTCACATGATATCATATGATGTCATCATTCAAACAGCTCAATCCCTTCCCGGATTCCCGGCTGCCATCCCAATATCCAAAGCTTGCAGGGCAGTGGAGGCTTTCACTCGAACATCCTGCAGAAAGTGAAGAGGTTGAGAATATGATAGAAATGATAGAATATGTTCAATGTGCTGGCATCTGTAACATTCGGAGCAGAGTTGCAAATCATTGCAAATCAACAAGGTGTCCGGGGGAAAAACGAACCGATAATGTTCTGGCAACATGCCACCAGGCTGTCTGGGTTTCGCACGAGATCAGCATCATCCAAACATCTTGCCAGCTCCTCGCAGCATTGCTCAACCGCTTTGGCGCCTGCCATCTTTTTTGGCCATGGCAGGTAGGGTAGGGAGGTAACAAGGCAACAGCCATTCAGCGTCTTATGAAATCTGTGCGCAGTGTAGATGCATCTCTGTGTGTGTAGTGTCTCAAATAACTTCTAGCCGATATCGCCGATATGCATCAAAAAGCAGGGGCGCAAGTATACGTCATTTGGATCTACTACATGACAATGCTTTCTTTTAATGGAACCAGCAGTTCTCTACTTTGATTGTAGAGAGGCTTTTCCACCAGGCCCAAAGCCTATCTGGGAAATGGACCACGCAGCAGCTGCGCGAGCGAGCGGATAACCTTGGGGCGATAGTTGCGCAATGGTCCCATGAATATGAAGCCTCTCACTAAATTTAAAGTATGGAACGATGCATTTTGCTGTGGACCCGCACTATCCTGCAGCATCTGCTTCAAACGTGGTAAATACCTTGGCTCGATTGGTGCAAGGATAATATAGGTTCCAACCTTTTCCCAACACCCAGCTCCCAACCGGCGTCACAATCACAAGCCAAGCCGCTTCAGGGCTTCCTCTCCCATGTAGCCAAGGCCTTCCACTGCACCTGGCATCAACGGTGTCCCAACGGTGTCCCAACGCACGAAGCACAGCGCAGCGCAGCGAAACGCAGCTGGGGCCCTGTCTCTTGCGAAAGATCTCCGGCTCCTCGATGTCCAAGGATTGCACCAGGAGCGCTGCAGCCTCGGGAAAAACACGGAGAACAGGGAAAACATGGGAAGAAAACATGGGAAAACATGGGAAAACATGGGAAAACATGAAACTCAGTCAAGTGAAAATGACACAACTGACACAACTCTCCAAAATTCTGCTTGAGGATATGCTTATTGTCCGTGCCGTACAACTTGTTAAATTTTGAACCATGATCCTTCCAACTACTTTGCTAGTCCTACTACAGTACCATATTCAACCCGTTGTCCCACCATGCCTCTGGGATGTAGTTCGGTGTCACCCGAGCCACTGCTTTTGCAGCCGCTAGCCGACAGTGAGGGTCAATATCCTGTTGGCATGATGCTCCATCCCCTTGAAATGTCACTCTGAGTCCAGCAGTGCCCTTGGGAATCTGCCTGGGCACCATACATTTTCGGCCAAACTTGGATGGTGATGTAACTTGATAGAATGACTGCAACAAAAGATATGAAAATAGTATATCAAATAGCAAAGCTCTGGCGGTAAAGGCCCAAACTATCCGAGATATCTGTGTAATTTTGTGTCCTTTCTGTCACGTCCCGTTGGCCCATTCCAATAGCACTGCGGCCTGCAGGGCTGTGTGCAGCTTTTCTGCCTGCGGCTGACTTGCAAAGCCCTGGTTCGCCAAGGTCTGCCAGCGACAGACGCAGCGTTTCCATTGCCCTACGCTTGGTGCTGAACTTCTGAACGCTTAGTGAATGATTTCAGAAGGGCTTCAGGGTGCGTAGTTGAAGTGTGCTTAGGTGTGATACTAAAATTACTAAAGTGTCCCTGCAGAGGAGGATAGAGCGTAAGTCTATCGATTCCGCATCTTTCAAAAAAGTGTTGTGCAAATGCTCCAGCCTCAATCGCCCAGTAGCGAATGCCAGGGTCCTCATCCTGTGGGTGAGTACTGGTCCATCTCCCATCAAGGGGATCGCTCTTGAGCACAATGAAATGGGAGGGGCCAACCCCATAAATATAGAAATAATATGAAGTAACTATATTATATGGAAATACACCAAGGTTGAATCTGTTCCTTCCACTTTTCTGGAAACTCGGGCGTTTGCTCCTGAAGAAGTTCCGCGACCTCTGCTGTGTGTTCTTGCACAGGCGATGGGCCTCCGCTGATGCTCACAAGATCGGTTGGAATGAAGAATGAAGGAGCCCCGCATGTTCGAAAGATAGGTCACTTTGTAGGTCACTTGCTACTGGCATTCGCTGAAAAGCCTCAATGCTTGACGCCCGAGTTTTAGAAATGAAGAAGACGTGACACTATGCACTCCAGCCTGAAAAACTTCTTGCAAATGCCAGGTAGACTGCGGCCTGCCAAGAAAGAACTCTATGCTAGCACATGTTGAGACATTTCCTTTTTCCATCTTTTTCCTACAGCTCCTCATCCCACTGTCCCTAACTTGCAATGAGGACCCCATCCCAAGAATCTCCATGAGAGAAGGGGGACCACGCATTTCAGCGGGGTTGAGACTAAACTTATCCATACTTATCCACTATCAGTATAGTAAGCTTCACTGACGTCCAGCCTCTATCATGCATTCCCGGTTTTTCTCAGACTACCTACTGTATGCTCAATGAGGCTTCAAACGACCTTTGTGAATGCACCATGGTGCTCAACGCTGAATAGCTACGAATCCTCCAATTGGAGCCCGGATGGCCCATGTGGTTCAACGATGTCCAACGTCTGTATATTTGGAAAGTTGCTCACACCGGGATTCTGTGGGCATGACTGGGGCGGGATCCGATCGTTTCTCATAGTTTCTCTGAACCCTGGAGACCCTCCCGCTGAATTGGCTCCCCACTGCGGCCCACACGGAGTAGCGCACCCCGCGGTCTGGATCCTCTATCGTTTGCAAGTTTTCTTGGTACGGCCAAGGCTGATTCAACATGCAAATGGACAGAAATCGGAAGCAGGGGTCCGACCAATTCTCAAACCCTGAATTTCAACTCTTGCTGGCAGCAAATGCTCCTGCACTGCCCAAATAGATACTGGTGTATCATGGTATATCGATGCCAAACCATACTAAGCCAACATGACTTGATCTCATTAAAACAACGCTGCGTTCTCCCAAATGCAGTTATAGGTGTGTCCCTCAGATGAAACTTGCAGGTCCTTGAGCGCCTTCACAAAGTCCTGCCCACGTGCGAAGGAACGTGGATCAGAGTGGCTTTTGGGGACTTCGGAAAGGACGACAACATGCTTTGCTGATCTTTGCTGTACTTTTCAGAGGGCGGTTTACACATGCCCGCAGGAGGCTGAAATGCTGCGCAAAGAGGGATCTCAACCCACAATGTTCTGGAAATGACAAGGCTACTCAAGCTCATCAAGTAGATAGATATACATACAAAAATGGCAACTACCTTTAGACAAGACTCTTGCGAGCAGTGCTTCTAATGTTGCTAATTTGATGTGTCAGATTTTAGAGCCGGAGAATATCCTTTCATTTCAGCGTGTAATTCCACACTCATCTCGTCCAGTTTCATACTCCACCATTCCAGCAAGCTGCTGCACCTGACAATGCTTCAAGGCCTCTCCCTGGCCCAAGTGGCTTAATGCTGCAGTGGCAAGCCTCCGCAACTTGACGTTTCTGTGCCGTCTATCACACTCCAAGGTCTCCCTGCCTCAACTTGCAAATACCTACCCATTCCAGGTCTTTCCATGCCAATTCTTGGAAATGACAATTAAATCGCGGCCCTTACAATCGTATCAAAACTATGTTGTCTTTTAACCCTGCCGGCCATACCGTCTTGAGACGCACATGCTGCAACATGCTACAACAGCTACACGCTGAAGTCCAGTTTTAACCATGAACAAACCGATCCCAACAGTTCCTCTGCACGGCCCCCTTGGGCCACTTGGCCTCCGCATGATCGGGTCTCCCATGGACAGCATGTCCTTGCCAAGCTGCAAGGGAATTTGGCAGCTGACGATTTAGCAATCTTCCTCTATCAGTAGACTCAGTAGACATTGAAGTGTTTTTCTGGAAATAGGTTGCTGATGTTTCCTGAGTTTCACCGGTTGCCTATTCTTCCATTATCTGTTCATTCTGTTCATTATCTGTTCATTGTTGATGTTCACCATTGTTTACCCAGGCGTGGACTTCTCCAAAGTGCCTTGGCCATCTGTGCAGCTGCCAAGTGCCGGCGCTCGAAGGTGGTGCCATTGTAGCGCACTTTCCTTGGCGAATGGTGGCGATATTGCAAGGCGCGTCAAAAGGTGGGTATCATGTAGCACAATTATCACAACTCAATTGTCCAGCTTCACAGCTGTTCCAACAAAGGTACTGCTTCAAAAAGGCACTGCTCTTTTTACTGATTGGTTGCTTGTCCAAAAGGAGCCATCAACCCACGGCTTGACTAGAGGTTTTGCTCCGGATTTTTCCTTATTGGGTTCGAAGGTTTGAGACCTCCCAACTGAGAAATCTCAGAGATTCAAAAGGCTCAATTGGATTAAGGATAGTGGGGAAGGACAATAATGTGGAGAAGCACACTGGCGTATTACTTTATGGCAATTTAACCCTTGGGATCTGTTTTTCCATGTTTTTCCTATGTTGCTGGGGCTCGTTCTCCGAAGTACCCCACAAGACAAGGCGTGGGTAAACAAAGGAAGCGATGGCCACAGAAAGGCATGGCTATTGCAGTTTTGTCTCTGCGACATGGCTGGCCAAATGTGCGTCGCGCGAGTTGCCGGGTCGGGTCTTTGACACAAGTTTCAATAGTGTTCAATAGTGTTCAATGGTGTTAATGAATATTAATGAAATTCTTCCATCTGGAATCCAAAAACAAGGCAAAAAATATGAAGGATTATGAAGGTGTCTTCACTACTATGCAGCAACCACAATAATGATCTCAGTGATCAGCGTGAAGGAGGAAATTGAGATTGCAAAAAACCTCAGCATGATTCTGCTGAAAATGTGTTGTATCAGCTAGAACTACCTCCGGAGTCTATAATTACGGTAACTGGCATTTGGGCCAACAACCTGCGATAGAAATGAGATAAAGCAATGCCCCACTGAAGTAATTGGTGCCGCCAGGCTGAGACTCAAACAGTGTCGAGATTTGCAAAATGTGTATCCATTTTCGCCCACAATGACATGCTGGAACATGAAAAGCTTCACAGTGCCTTTCAGCACTGCCGAATCAGAGATGCCTGCTTTTTCAAACGAGCAAGTTATAGATATATTCAAACACATCATTGCCATTCATTGCTGATATTGCCGTTCTTTTCCGTTCTTTTGTGTGTTGAATGAATTTCAGCAGGCACAAAGCCAACTGCATGAAGTTGCAGCCAGCGAAAACTTGACACAGGTCAGCTGCAGCTGACGGGACTCATCCCTGACAGGCGGTGACCTCTGTACATCACGGTACCACGGGGTGCCAGGTGACATCAATGTAGGAAGTGTCTTCTTGCGAAAATGGAGGAAGTATACAGTACACACTAGATAGCAACAGATCACATTAGTACATTAATGCACATTACGTGTAACAAAGGTGACCACTTAACAGCGGAATCGACTTCTAAGTGCTCCTGACTCAGACCATGATGTCTACTTCAGGTTGAGGTGGGATTCAAAATGAATCAAAGGTGCTCCAGGGATCTGCAAACAGCAACTTCTATGAAGGCATGCAACTAAAGATCCTACTTTGAAAAAGGCGAACAAATATGAAGAACACCATCTGCAAGCTACTGGTAGTGTCTGTTGTGTCAAAATCAATTCAAGGGAATGTGACAACAGTGCGGCAATGCCAATCAAACAAAAAGAACTAAGCATCCAGGCAATCTCCATGAAGGAAGGCTTCAAAGAAGCGCCACCTGTGCAGCAACTCCACAGTAGTAGGGGGCAATTCACAGGCAGTTCGGACTCTAAACTGTGGATTCGATGGGATTCGATTTGATGAGAGAAAAGTTGTTTAAATGTTGACCAAACATTCCGATACGTTCGGTATATGTCAGATCCTCCAAGATCGTCATACCTGTCATGATTTGCGTCTCTTGCAAATACAGCAAAAGCCTCAAACCTGCTGAAGTCTAGCCGTTTTGGACCTTTCTGCGTCTGCCCCACAAGATTGAGACATGGATAGACATGGTGATCCAATGTCATCAGTTGTCATCCATGGCTTCGCCTACCAGGAAGCCATCGATGTTTGGTTTCGCGATCAGCTCCTTGCAGTTCTCGGGGGTGACGCTGCCACCGTACTGGATTCGGATCTGCCGGTGCGACATGCCAATGGATGGGGCGGATCGGGCATGATAGGGATTGATAGGGATTGATACGGAGAGAATGATGCAGCCAAGAAAGGTGCAAGATGGTCCCATCATGTCCCATCACTTCATTATCTTGATTCTGGATACATAGAAGAAGCATGAAGAAGCATATAATATCATATAATATAATATATATATAGTTAAACTATATATATATCATATAATGTTATAATCATAGTTTGGTGCATGACTTGATGCCAGACTTGGGACTGCGAAGACGTTTTAGGAGTCCATCACCAGGGCACCAGGGCACCTTGTCAGCGACCTCAGCGCTCACAGCCTCCTTGATGTAGGCGCGGATGGCTGCCTGGGTCTCCTCTGCTTGATCTGGTGTGGCCACCTTGCCGGTGCCAATGGCCTCAGCATTGGCATCCAGTGTGCTGATATGCATTGATGTGGATATCAAATGATATAAATATGATATAAATCTATGTATTTATCAATAATATATACAGATATATACAGTAACTATAGATATAACTTATATGATATATGTATAATGTATATCTATATAACTATATGTGTATAAATATAAATATGTACATGATGCTGTGGTAATATTAATGTACAGTATAGATTTGTGGGATTGGCACCGCCAAGGTTGTGCAAAAGAGGGATCAACCGAATCATGAGTCAACCGAATCATGAGTCGCAAATCTGGCAAACAGCGGGCTGCGGTCCGGCCGAGATCATACAGAGCACTTTCGGCCGCATGCGAAACTCATACAGGTTCCATCAGTTTACATACCACTTGCATGAAACGAAGCTACCGAGTACTACCGAGTACGGGCTAGTTCTGTACCCTTGACGCAAGCTTGATGTTTACGTTGATGCACGCATCTGATTGCAACGGAAAACCTCTTGACTTCAAGAGATCCTGCCAGCAAAACGCTGAATCCACCGACTTGCTTCTGCAATGATGCGCTTGTGGTTTCCTATATCTTCCTACACTATTGCAACTATCATAGTTGCAGCCAAAATGCCCACACAGGCTCGTAGGCGATGATGATATTGTCCTTTCCATTCCACTGCTATCAGGCAAACGTGCTCAATTTGATAGTGCCAATGACCAACCCTTGGACCATGCTTCCTTCATCAGAACATTTGCGGGGTGTTGCACTGCGTCAAATGACAAGTGCCATGCTGTGGAAGTTTTAAATACCTGGCATGCTGCCGACATGTTTTGACACGCAAATTGCCACACAGACGACGACAGCGGAGTCCCAGTTCTGCACTTTGGGGATGATGGCAGCCAGCTGGCGCTTGTTCACCTTCCAGTCTAAGGCTACGGCCAGGCCGTTTGAGCAGTGGATCCGACCGCTATCTTGATATGATTGACCTACGTACAGTATCGGATAATGTCTTGTCATCTGTATGATCCGTATGCGGATGTTTTTGTCAATGTTGCATATGTTTGTATATATACATATAATATCAATATATATATATATCTGGAGAGAGAGAGAGATAGAGTATTGCAGTAACTGTGCCTATGCCGAAGGTTGGATACAACGCAGCTTCAGATTCGTACGCTTTGATAGTTTAGATGCCTCGTCCGTCTTGCCGGACTCGCGCTCTTCCAGCAGCTCTCCAATGCAGAAAAGCACCTGTATGACAGGTGGAATATGATGGAACAAAATGATTAAATCATCAAGGCACTGATTGAAGCAACTTCGGTCATGGATGTCATGGGAATGTCAGCACCATTGAAGTCTGACCTTCAGATTGGGTAGAATTTGGCACTCAGTTTCCACACGGCTGCTTAGACTCCCACCTTCAATCCGGCTGCTTGGCACTTCTCTACCTTCACAGCGGTGTCCTGCGATGCACCAAACTCAATCGCAAAAAGGGTGGACGGATGACCCACATCAACTACTGAACTTAAATCCCCAATCTTCAGACCCTTTTTTCTTGCGTGGCGCGAAGCAGCTTCACTGGAGCGCGCCCTTGATCACTAGGGCTCAGTAGAGCGTGGAGAGCATTTTCCGTGCCTGAAAGCCATTACCTCAGGTATCCGGAAGCATCACAAATGAACAGCACATGGATTCAGACCGCTCTGCTCCAACTGAGAAGTTCAAACATTGTGAGATTCTGGAGTGAATGTCCGCTCTTCTTGATGCACCAAAATACAGATGTCCTTCATTGTCCTTCCATGTTCACAGGTCAAAACACACACACACACACATCAACTCTCGTATGATTTGACCAAGCCCCATGCCTTGAGTGAGCATGTAGAAATAGTTCAAATCATCCGCTGGAAAATTATGCAGCACCTTCATGATGCGCAAGTACATGACGTAGTTGGCAAACTCTTGCCTCGTGCTTTGTGCAAGAGAGATCAAAAAGGCAATTTGTCAGTGTACAATAGTGACAATTTGTTAATCTTTGTCAATATGTGATATTTATCATCATCTTTTCAATTTATTCATCTACCATTCATCTACCATTCATCTACCGTTGCTTTTCACCAAGTCACTGTGTGAAATTTCGCACTGTTCGAATTTCGTGGTCCTTGACCCCTAAGAGTTCTGGGCGATAGGCTCGTCGCTTGAATTTCTGCCACGAGGTCGCACAAATCTTCAGCCCTCGGCGGAATTTGTGGCCGTCCCAGCGGTGCAGTGCCCGGGGCATGGACAAGTGATAACCAGGGATGTAGCCGTGGAAACGAGTGTTGTCGTAGCGGATGGAGACCTCATTTTGAAATTGAAATCGGGTGAAATTGGATGAAATTGGCGTGGATGGCATCATGTCTGGTTGTTGCCCAGACATTTTCTCATGTTCTAAGTACGAGTAGAAGACAAAATGAAAAATGCGACCACAGCATATCACAGCATGCTACTGGTAGGACTTGGAACTCTCCGCGATTTCCAGCCCAGACAAAATGTTGACAAAATCTGCCCCAAGCACATCTAAGCACCATCATTCACGCTGCCTTCAGTAAGCAATGTTTGCAGCAAAAGCACATATTCAGAGCAGGGAAAGCACTCGTTCCATGCATCCACCACCACCAACACTGGATGCGTGGTTTGTTGCTGGAGCTGAACAAATGCTTCCGCCACAGCCTGCACTGCATACTCCTCTCTGTCCAGACCAAACTCCACAATCTCCCAGACCTCAGTGGTGGAGTGATGGGATGGAAATGGATGGAATGGGATGCAGCCCCTCCCTGCCAGTCAAGGGACATTCTGCGGCTGCCGGAGCACATCCACCATGGTGGGAATCCGAACCTTTCGCCGATACTTGGCAATACCTTGCACTGGGCTTTGAGTGGGTGCACTGATATAACCAGGCCATACCAGGCCTTTGAACACTTTGAATACATGTTGCGGGGGTCGTTTGCAATGTGGAGTTTGAATAGTCAAGGGAAAAAGTAAAAAGGAGCATTGCAAAACAGCTCTTGCAAATGTCAGTGTGCGCTTCAGTTGCTCTCCTGCAGATAGATTCTCGTCCTCCAGGCACAGTGAGAGTTTCCTCTGCAAAAATTACACAGAGAAGCATCAGATCAAATCAGATCCGTGCCTGAGCCTCGGTATCCACTGTCTTCTCGATGAGTGAATGGTACAAACGGCTTGTGGCCTTAAGCATGCCCAGGGAAAGCTCACAGCTGCAGGAGATGACATGCCCAAAGCCAACCCTCATGATCTCCTTGACATGTCAAGGATTATTTGTAATGATTGCAGTGGTAAAAGTGAAAATCAAAAATAAGGACTTCATCAGACACTTCAGCATTCGAAATGCAACTTCATCAGACATCATCATCTAGATCTGTCACTTTGAGACTTGTGGTGCTTTACGTGATCTGTTTCCAGCTGCCATGGCACATGCTTCGGTTCTCCGTCGATGCCCCTGGAGCCATAGCTCTGGTAATCCACTGGGATTTCTTGAAGCATTTGACGATTGGCCAAAGACAATGCTTCCAAGAACTGCTGGGCAAACTCGCTTTGGAGGTAAATGCCGTTGTTGGAACGCTTGATGTCTGCAATCTCGCGGAGGTATCTACCTGGATTGGGTTCCAAGACCACCAGCCAGCCATTCTTGCGAGCCCACATAGTGACCAAATTCAAGACCTTCGGGGTCAGAAAGCCGGCGCTTTGATGCCAGCTTCAAAAATTGTCTTGACTATTTCATCATTCCAGCAACAAAAGCATGTGTCACTAAGCAGTCTATCCATGTCTATCCTCTAATGCTTGTCTGACCGCCTATGATCGGGTCCTTTGCCCCGCCACTCATTTGTGGTGCCCTCCAGACCCGTGCCTGGCTCTTTCCAGTTCCTTTGTGTCCATCAATGAGAAAGCCATTTTTGCGGATGCACTTCCTTCAGGGATCAAGGAGTCCAAGAAATTCTGATGATAATACACCAATAGGTGTTAGACCTGCACATGATCTGTCGGGCATTGCTATCTCGGCGGGTAAGTTGGGCTGTCAACTCAGCACTCTTGTCATCATGCAACCCGCCTTCCAAAGGAATCCGTAAATTCTTGCAACTCGGACAGCTGCGCAATCAGCTCAATTGTCAGCTTCCGGACCATCAAACCTATGTCTCCTGGTGCCAGACAAAGAAGAACAAAAAGAAGAAAGAAAGGTCGCAAGGAAGAGAACTGCACACGGGTCAACTGCGTCTTCAAGGAACTTGTGTAAAGAGATTCTAGAAAAACTCCAAAAAAGTCTGGCCAAGACATTAAGAATCATTAAGATCCAACAGGTACAGTAAGACTTGCAGACAAGTTTCGCACACGATTCGGAATCAAAGTCAGATCTCTAGCGAGCTCGCCACATCCACCTAGATTCGTGGTGGAGATTGTTGTGATGGAGTCTGCAGGAGGGTCAAGAGGTCTTGGGAAAAAACACTGCTACGAAACTCCGCTTTCTTTTTTTCAGTTCCTGTCAATTGATTTCGTGGATTGCATGGAAACGACATCAAAAGTGCGGGCTAGTTAACTGCGAATTGTCAAAAACAAATCAAGTTTATTTCTGACTTCATCTCAGTGTATACTATAGATACTGTAAAATCCTGGCAAACAAAGCCAGGAACCCTAGAAAATATTTCTGTTTCACAGTCTCCTGGCACCTTCAGGCAACTGTTCTAAAAGGTCGTTGCGCGTCAGCTTCACAAATCTACCCACATCCTCTGTGCCGACATAGTCCTGATCATCATGTTGAAGCCACAAATGTGGCCTTGGTGCATAGGTGAAAGCTGCTAGTCTCAGAGCATGTACAATACTTCGAGACCAGAATTCATAAAGACAGCATGAACGCAGGTCTCCCAGCCAAGCTTCCTTTTGACCTCCTTTGGCACTTCTGGGTCTGCTACCATCTCTTTGGGAGGCCAAAGGCTATACACGTCTTCGGAGGTGATCTGCGAGATTTTGATCTCTGGGCCGCCTGTGGTGCCATCCTCCTAACAGGGGAGGCTTAAGGGTTAAACATGGTTAAACTAGACTAAGAGGCTAGCGGCTAGGGTTTGATCATGTGCTTTAAGTTTTTGCGCCTATATGGCTGAAACGCAAGATATCACTGTCAAGCAGATTGAAGTCACGATCTTCAAATCCGGCACCTCCAAATCAGGGGTGCCAAGAGCATCTTTGGATTTCTCATTTGCTTTTGGCAGGTTCAACTCGCCAATTCCGATCCGTCGCGGCCGCCGGGGCTGCACTGCAGGCTGCCCTTCGGGCTGCACCGTGGGCACTTCCGCGAAGCCACGTGCGCCCGGTGCCAAGAGCCGCCAGCGAGACAGGGCACCCAAAAGGGTGCGGCAGGGCAGACGCGACATCATCACATGGCGACGAAAAAATAGGGCAGACACTTGCTGTCTATGTCAGATTTTTTCGACTTAGCGCTAATAAGTTCTGGAACACATCTGAACAACAAAGTGTATATATATATATATATAATTATATATATAATAGATATAGATAGATATAGATATAGATCGACAAATTCAATTTGTTTTGCAACTTTTGTAGGAAACGGAGGAGCAACCCGTGCTTGGTTTTTTCTTGAGTGAATGACTGTCTTTCATGGAAGGTTTCGGAGGTCCCATCCCTTGTTGGATACTTATCTGAAGGCGAATCACCTGTGTTATACCATGTTATACCCATGAAACAAGAAATTAGGGCAACGTTCAGATCTGGAGATGTGCAACTGTCTGTGACACGCATTGGACTCCGATGTTTACTGTAACCTTTGGATTTTTTAAAGGTTCATCGCTGCGAAACAATCAAGGTCAATGACCTGCAGAGCCATGGATCCAAACGGTATTGAAAGGGTGCGGTCTCCGGTGCATGAGCTGAGCGTGACATGTTCAACACCACCAGAAAACCCAGAGTTGTGTTTTTTCCAACTTACATCCGACCTCTTCAGGCCCAAATGTTTTTAACAGGGTCTGACATGTCCAGACCATTCAGAAAATTCATGGTCAGCATCCCAGGATTTCGAATGCTGGAAAGGAGGGGCCATGTTCAGTAATAAACAGAGTTGCACAACACGACATATGCATATACATATATATATACATATCCATACACGTACTAATATTCATCCATTATGTATACATGAAATATGAAAACAGAAACATATGAACATATATATATATGTTTATTTATTTATATAACAATACATCAATATATCATATATATATATACGTATATGTATATCCCATATTATCTCCTCACATCAATTCATATGACAGTTCTCATGCTCTTTCATCTCCAAGACTTTGGATCGTGTTCACTCCTCGTCAGTCTCGCCATACTTGCTGCGTCGTTCCGAGTGTCCGATCAAGGTGTAGCCAACCTTGTCAGCTGGAAGGAACCGCCATCCCAGCAGTCAGCTGGAGTTGTGGGTCCCACCTCCATGTCCTGAAGGTGCGCGGCCTGGGAGCATCGGCATGCTGAGAAAGATGCAGGTGGATGTGCATCAAGTACAGTACGGCGCATCGTTCACAAAATCCGCCCGCGTTGAAGGTGCCGAGGCGTGGCGGGGGCATTTTGAGGATCGACCCGCCGCCGGTAATTTGCACATTTTGCATATCATATCGGCACAACATCATCCAAATTCTCTGTTTCGATCCGACATTGCCGCAACATGGGCTCCACTTTTGGTGTCAATTTTGGCCAACAAGGCCCCAACTTCGACCCAACTTGGCTCCAACTTCGGCCCACTTTGCCCCAAGTTGGACCCGTTTGGTAGCAACTTCGGCCCAAGCTGACATGGGCTCACCATGGGGGAAATGGCCAGCCTAGCGCGAAATCGTCAAAACATTTGTTTTCACTGGGTGTTTTCCATTGATTTTTGGCGTCAATGATGCTTCGTCTTGAGCAATGTTCCCCATCTTGCGCCTCCGTTGGGCGCAAATTGGTGCGAAGCGGTCGCCAAAGGGCCCCAGTTGCACCATGTTGAACATGACTTGGACCTTCAAGTGCATCACATGGCTTTAATTTGGGGTCCATCTTGATTCAGGCCCAAACTCAGCACCTCTTGCTCAAGTTGGGCCCAACATAGCTCAACTTGCGCCCAAGTTGGGCCCTTTTGGGGGGAGTCCGGGCCCAAGTTGGGCCCAACCCGGGCCAATTTGCGGACTCAAAACGATACGCTGAAAACTTGACCAATCAAGGGTATTTTTGAGACGCTTGTTGCCGCAAGATGTTTTGATCCAGGAGCTGCTGCAGATCCGACGCGGGAGACAAGAATCGGGATTGCAGGGACAAACAGTCGAAGATGGTTTTGGACACTTTAACTAACATCCGATTGCGACAACCGACGGCGCCACATTCAATTTTCGTCTCCCATCCGAAAGCACGCATGCCGCCAAGAGTGCAAAAGTATCCTCCCTTGGGGAAGGATCAATCAAGAGTCGCTGGTCATCCAGCATTGATTCGAAAAGGGAAATTCCACGAACACAACGTTTGACTGTTTGGCTGGTTGGTCTCAAAATTACTCTCAACACGTTATCTGTGCTCAGACTCTTCGTCCATACGTTTGACGGGTCAAGCACCGAAATGTTTTGTCCGTTTCCTCTTGTCCCCCATTGATTAGGTAGCCCCTTTTCTTGACCAGCAAAGTTGCAGCTGAGCTGTGTTTTTTGGTTGTCTGGCCGGGGCCCTTATACTCCTGCTTTGCCTACGCCAACCTGCGCGGATCATACTTTTGAAATCTTTTGAAGGTGTGCCTACGCAGGGCCAAAGCCCGTGTAAAACGATGCCGCAACGTACTTGCTTTTGGAAATCTGGAAACGGAACTTTTGCTTACGCGACCACAGTCCCATCAACATGTTGCTAAGTGGCATGCTTCGCGGCACCCTGCAGGGGCGCCAGCCAGCAGGCTCCAAACCGCACCCTCCTCCCTCCAGCAGCACAAGCACCCAGACTCCAAAGCGCCCATAGACATCTTGCAGCCACGCCAGCACCCAGGTCCCAAAGCGCACCAAAGATCTGGCAGATAGATCACTGAAGGCTCAGCTAGTAGCTTTTGACTATGCTGGAGTCAAGCCAAGCAACGTGTTCGACTGTCACTAGCTTGGTGTTTCAACGTGCCGAAGGGCGGTTCTGGACAGCTCAATGCGTCGAATATGGACTCATTCGCACGTGGGCTGGTGGTCAGTCTGCACACCTGAGCCTACGCGGTGCCTACGCGAAGTCTATGCGAAGCCTACGCCTGTTCCAGGGGTCCCCTGGCAGAAATCTGGCGAAACATTCGGCTCAAGCAAGAGCCTTATGGCCCTTACAGCAACAAGCAGGTGGAAAGCGAAGAACATCTAGACTCCAGTTGGCATGGACAGCTAGCGGTTTAAGCTGCTCTGCTGCCCTTGTATAGCTGCTCCACCGGGCGGGTTCCACGGTTTGCTCGTATAGACGACTATCCATGAATGAACCTGGTGCGGTTGAACCTTTTGTGGATAACATTGGATCAATTTTAAAGCGTGAGATTGCAACGCCGATCATGTACGAGCAAGTGAAATACTGTACAATAAAACTGTCGCCTGCGCGAGCCAGAAATATTTGGAACCTTGAAAAATGCCTACGCCAACCCTACGCAATCCTTACACCAGCCATGTAAAACATTGTAAAACCACACCGAAAGCAACATCCAGTTTAAGCTGCAGATAAACCCCTTTATATTTTAAAAACGTAGCTCAGCTGAGTTTCAATGAAAAACATCCTTGAAGAGTGTAACAAGTATGTTACAATATGTTCACTTCAGATTACATGGACTTGTATACACAAGACACATTCGTATGGACTGAAACTCATCAAAAAGAAACCCATGGTGTTAGAAACTCGAACAATTATCGAGGGGCGCAATCAACGCCCACACAAGCTACCCAAAAAACATCACTGCCACGACAACACAAAATGATCCTCCAAATCGCTTGGCTTCGATGTTCGTGCGAGGCCGCTTTCCCCACGTTGGGCCTGTCTTGGGCCCAACTTCGGCGCCAGATGCCCCCACACAGGTCCAAGTTGCGCATGTTAAACCCAACTTGCGCTCAAACATGCCCAAGTTGCGCCACGTTGGCCCAGTTGGGCTAAAGTTGGGCCCAAGTTGAAGCCAACTGGCCTGAGTTCGGCGCAAGTTAATTAGGCCCAAGTTGGCTCGTCTTTGGCCCAACTTAGGCCAAGGACTGCCAAGTTTGACCCCAGTCAGCCACCACGAGTCCGCTTCTTTCCTCTCCGTCCTATTTACTGGGTGCGGACGGCACTCGTCGCGAAGCAACTCAAATAATACATTGATAGACCTTGCACATTGTTCGTACTGTGCACAAGCTCCTTCAGCCTCTGGCAGTCCATTCACCAGTAAACGCACCCATGTCATTCTTGCCCACATTCTGTGCTGACACCTGCCGTGAGACTTGGGAGGGTAGAGACTTTACTTACAAACTTTGACAATATGACAAGACTTTTGGTCAATATGCTCTGCTGGTCGCTCTTCGACAATGGGCTTCTCAGGAGCAGTGAGCCTCAAAAATTGTCAAGTTGTCTTCCCTAGTCTTATCTGGGTGCTTAAGACTTTGCCTGGAAATTGCAAAGAAGATCCAAGGAGCATAGGCAAAAGGCAGTCAGGACGCATTGTGAACATCTCTATATCCATGCCCATCCAGGGCAATGCAGAGCCGCACCTGCATGCCCAAGCCTTCCAGAGGAGCTTTCACATGACCCAGGTGCAGAGCGGTTGGGGCAATGACCACATCCACCTTGTCCTCTGATGGACAGAAACAAAAAAATGACCCCGAATTACCCACAGACATAGCACCGCTGGAGCTTAACATGGATGTTTTCCCGGCAAATGCAACACTACAATGATTCCTCAGGAGTTTCTTTAAAGAGAAGGTTGGCATGTGGCTGAAAAGAATTGATGAGGACGGAGTCCTCTCTATCATTTCCAGCATCAAACACATCTTGGAAAGGAGGCATCGCGCAGGATTATGGATGGAGGCCGTGGGGTGCTTCTGGGTTCGATTAATTGCAGAGGGTATCCAATGTGAATTCCTTTTCACCATCTCGACGTTTTGATGACCTAGCTGCTATCCATGGCTGCTGGCGCTTTAAGAAACATCTGAAGACCATTGAAGACTATCCTTTCTATCCCAGTATACCAGTCCGTATGCCATCCATGCTTCAAGTCATGCTTCAGTCCGCATCTTGGGATCGTCTGCTCTGTAGTGACTGTAGTGACTACACCGGCCGCACCAGGGACCTTAGGGAATCAATTTGTGCACCAGGCCGCTGGGTCCTTGTCAAAGCCCTTCTCCTTCCAGGCTTCCACCAGTGCCTGACATCCATGGCTTCATATGGCTCCAAACATGAGATGAAGAACCAATGTGTGCCTCGGTTATCATCAGTTTATACTCAGTTAAGTTTTCAATGCCGAAAGTCGGAAATATGTGTTCGATAGACATGACATCACATTGACATTGAATGCATGGAATGCATGGAATGCATGGAATGCATGGAATGCACAAAGACCAAATTCTGCTTCTAGCATTACGTCTGTGGTCTCAGAAGCTGAAGACTTTGGACTTGATCTGAAGGCCTTCATCGAAGGTTGTTCTCCACTGATGATTGTTTCCTTATGTTTCCTTGGTGTATTCACTGATATTCACTTCAAACACGTATCTTTCCTTAGCGTTCACATTCTGCGGCAGGCCTTTGCATCACCCAGTTTGCCAGGGTTGCACTTCCAGTTGCCACCGACAATTGGCCTTGGCGTGCAAACTCAATGAAAATTATCATGCCATGTCTGTAGTTGCATATAATAGTTGCAGGACATAGTTAAAGGATGTTAAATGTAGCTTACTGTCGCATGTTGGATTCCACTGCATAGATTTCGGTGGCACGATCTCAGGAACCCTTTCCAGCTCCAAAATGATCAAGTGCTAAGGCGAGGTCTTGCGAGACATGACTGCACCTGAGTGTACGGACACAACAACGGTCACACTTTGGGATCTTGTTGGCAAACAGCATGGATGAGCATAGGCATAACATGCCCAAGTTTCACCCGTGGTCGGCCTGATTGCTTTGCACGCACTAGTTCTTCAGGGTGAGAGATTCTAAATGATTGAAATGCAAAATGTGTGTCGCGCTTCAAACTGGCAAAACCTCTGTCGAAACTTTTGCTTCTGACCCAAGACAGCTTCGGCTGCTGCAAGGATGTTCCTCGTGTACACATCTTATCTCATCGCATGGTTTTCCCAGTGTCTTTGCCAATGTAATTACTGTAATTCAATAATGACATAATTATAATACATGTTTCAAAATGCTTTTTGAAAGCAAGTACTTCTGCTACTGGCCCTTGCCAACCACAGCTGAATATTGGAGAAGACTTACATTATATTTCAAAAACACATGATTCTCCCACACTCGCACCGACAACTATGTACATTGTGTATGTATGTATATATATATGTATGTATGTCTGTCTGTCTGTCTGTATGTCTGTCTGTATGTCTGTATGTCTGTATGTGTGTATGTCTGTATGTCTGTCTGTCTGGCTGGCTGGCTGTCTGTCTGTCTGTATGTATGTATGCATGTATGTATGTACAAATATTATATAATGTAGACGACTAATAAATATTACCAATACAAACTACATTGTACGCAACTAAAGTGGCAGCATGGCCGTCTCTCTGGCTAACTGCAGGCAGTGCACGACAAGGGGAGACCTCAGGTTTTTCAAATTGCTTCTACCAGGCTTGGGCCCAGCGGCAAGTCAATGGCGCTGATGGAACTCCAAGGTGTGATCTGACTTGCTTAGGCGATCAAAATTGCCTGAAAATGAAAGGAAGACTTACATCATTCGGTTTTCACATGCAGCGATGGCACGATTATCCTTGCCCAGGCACTAACTGCTTCTAACATTGCACGGAGGCACCATTTTTGGATTTCTTCTTGGTGCCAAATCAATCAAGGGGCAAAACACATGTTGTGCTTCAGCCGCAAATTGATGCTGAATCTGGAATCCCTGAAAGACAGATAATCAAAAGCCATAGTGCAAACAGCCAGTGGTCCCAAACAACCCAAAATCAGATTGCAGATTCATTGCAGATTCATTGCCTCATGAAATCTCATGAAACCACAGTGTAACGACAGGGATGTGTGTCCAATGTGTTCCCAACCCCTTCACCTTGACATGACCCACACAGGGCCAATCCGGAAGCTGCTTTGGCAATCCGGTTTTGCTCGCACTCCTGGGCCAGGTGCAGTGGAAAACGTCACTACATGATCCAAATTTTTCGAAAATCGCCAAGATTGATCACTATCTAATGTTCATGTCATCTCACATTTATTTAACATCTATATATATATATATACATAATATGATATATGATATAGATATAGATACATACATGACCAACTTTGGCATCCCCTTCACCGCTTGGCATCGTCATTGAATCCCCTTCGCCTCAGTTGGAGTACCTTCGAATCGTCTCCAGTGGCGGAAATCGCCTCTCCGCCTGCGAACGGAGCCATCGGATGATGAAAGATGGGAGGTACATTGACAGATGCCACGGGACTGATTGCATCTATAATCCATCACAATCTATGTCGTATAATATATATATATATATGTATATAAATGCGTATATATATATATACTGTATGTGAATATGTGTGTATATATATAATTCTAAATATATATTATATATATATATGGATACTAGAGCCTACGGCCATCCAGAACCCAGCCGCCTTGACTTCTTCAGCGAGTGTGCTGATGAGCCTCACATCCAACGGTGGGTGCACAGGACAAATGCCACCCTGATGGGAAAGGGCGTGTCAACTGCCACAGGGAGCCCTGATCGTTCATCCCTGAATGTTTCTCATCATGTACATATACATCATGCAAGTGGTGTGTGTGTGTGCGTGTCTGCACTGTGATAGCCGGTAGCAACATACATAGTCATACATAGTCATACATAGTCATACATAGTCATACATAGTCATACATAGTCATACATAGTCATACATAGTCATACATAGTCATACATAGTCATACATAGTCATACATAGTCAT
>Ga0126342_10002762_pt1 | contig 27986 bp, 24 predicted proteins | sample Cyp1metagenome_FD_92528 | JGI IMG/M metagenome (GOLD analysis project Ga0126342, IMG submission 92528) | Coral microbial communities from Lord Howe Island, Old Settlement Bay, Australia - Cyphastrea 1 metagenome | ecosystem: Host-associated > Invertebrates > Cnidaria > Coral ... | reverse complement strand
GTTTTCTCTGACGCTGCAGTGGGTCTTGAGCCAAAAGGGCGATTGTCACAACCCTTTGGCTTCGAGTCTTAGAGTGAATTATGTGATAATGTACATTGGTCCGTAGCTTACACTCTATTCGCAATATATATATATATATATGTATGTCTATTTGTGTATATATATACATATATATATATGTTGATGTATACATGAATATGTGTATATTAACATATGTCGCATTATGTTCCCATTCTAATCCATTTTTTCCCATATAGGATTTGTGGAATGTCCCATCATCTTCAGACCCAGAATGAGCCAAATGAAGATGTCCCATTATACCCCGATTAGATTATATCATAAAATTATCCCTATTGCCCTCCGGCAATCAAACATGGCAATGGGAAATTCCCTGTATTTGGAGGATAATCAACTATAGATGGTGGATTTTCCAGCTAGCCATGTTTGATGACATGAGGCTAAATCCCGTAGTCCCTTCCCGTTGGTTTACAGGTTCCAGATGCCCCCAGTAACTGGGGCACCACCTTGTAGTCCAACTGTTCATGGCAAAAAACCTTACTGGTAAGTGTAAAGACTGGGGAGAATGATCTCTGATAACTATTAACTATCATCCCATTCCATTAAAAATTCCCTTCGCACTTCGCACCAGGAGTTGGTTTAAAATAGTCATTCATTGTTTTTAGCTGCCATAAACCTACTCAGATTTTTTTCATGGTACAAAAATCAGCAAAAATGCCACGAGGTGATAATATAACTTTCACCACCCAAGGTGCCACCAGGAAGACGTGGGGTCCCAAGTTCTCGGCCTTCTCGGCCTTCTCGGTCTCCAGTTGAAGATTGGCCACCACCACGCCCCAGTCCGCCGCCAGGCCTTGAGAAATCCTGCGATTTGCTGCAGCTGTTGATGAAATTGTTCATCATCCTGCCTGTGAAAATCCGAGTTTTTCGTGATCTTGTGAAACAAAAATATGCTGTTTTTTAGATTCGACTTGGACCTTAAGGAATCCAATTCGATCCAATTTGGTAGTTCAATAACGTTCATCGTCTTTGACCCTGCGCTCCAGGTCTTTTCCGCAGAAACCGAGGGCGTGTGCAGGTAGAAGCCACCTGCTGGGGGTGATGAGAAAACATGGAGGAAAAAAACGGTGGAAATATGTGGGATGTAACAACGAAAATTGGAGACGTCACCAACAAATATGCTATATCTATAATATATATATATATGTATATATGTATATATGTATATATGTATATATATATGTATATATGTATATATGTATATATGTATATATGTATATATGTGTATATGTGTATATATGTATATATATGTATATATATGTATATATGTATATATGTATATATGTGTATATGTGTATATGTGTATATATGTATATATATGTATATATATGTATATATGTATATATGTATATATATGTATATATATGTATATATATGTATATATATGTATATATATGTATATATATATATTCAATGGATTGAATCCGCCACCTTATTGGGGATTCGACACGGAATGTGCTAGTCCCCCAATGCCCTTATATAACATGCATGCCGTAACTAACCATTGGGGGTTAGAAAAACATCATCCCGAGTAGGGGACTGGCTCCTGGGTTTACCACAAAAAAACACCGATGCAGCCAGGAAAAATAAATTCAGGGCTCATAAATCACTCAGTGGTAAAAACGAAAATGATGTTCAGTTGTATTTAGAAGTGCAACCAGGCCCAAACGAAGCTGAAAAAATGAACATACATATACTATAGATGGATAAAACAATGATAAAAATGGATGAACATAAGTTTTTCAAAGCAACAAAATGGGTAGATCATGACAATAATGAGCCCTTTTACAATCGTCCTGAGCAGCGCCATGCCATGCCATGCCATGCCTCCATTCTCCCAGCTCCATGTGGCAGTGGTCTCCACTATCAATCCGCTCAAAACACCTGGGATCCCAATGGATGCCACCTGGGCGATGCCTGGGATCCGACTGGGATCCGATCCTGAAAAGAAGGGATCCAATGGGACAAAAATAAATTCAGCGTTTGTTGGGTCGTACGCCAAATTTGTTTTTTAATGTTTTTTACCCATTCGAAAATTTCGAAAACCCCTAGTTTGTGAGTGTGAAAATAGACAAAACGCGTCCACTGGTCAATCCTCATTTTTCCCCAACATCTTCACCAAAAAGTGGGACTCAGTACCCTCAAATTGATGATCATCAGTTTCTACAAAAGAAATGCAATCATTGACAAATGAGAGACCACCCCAGGCCTGCACCAACCTCTGTGAGCATGAAGCATCCCAACTGGCCCAGCTTTTGGGACTGTTCCAGCCAACGACGCTGCTGGTCGTTGCCCAGGGCAAGCACCGTACCGCAGAAGAGGTTGTAGTGCACCTCAAGGGTCAAACTGTTGGCAGTTGCCGGGAATCATTTTTGCTTTATAAAATTGAAAAATGATAGGATTATTATTGTCCCATCTAAAGTGGTTTGATGGGATATAATGGGGATACAATGGGGATATAATGGGTTGATTCTAATGAGTAGTTTCGTCGTTGTATCATCAAAGGTGTGATGGGTCAAGCAACCAGAAAAATCTTCATTGAAACAACACAAGCACAGTTTCTGCAGGATTCATAGGGGGCTGCCCTAGATGCCGCCATGGAGCTGTCATGCGAATTCCCAGGCAGCATGATAGGCACTCCTCGAGGTTTCTCGCATTCTCCATAGGTACTTTGGACTAGAACCCCAGCGGACCAGCGGACTCCCAATAACATCCAATAACTATAGTTATACTCTCTAAAAATAAAATGATAGCAGAACTACAGGAACCCATCCCTGGACGCCTCATGGGATGAATTCACTCAAGATACGCGTCATCAAATTGTGACCGATGCAGTTCCTGGGAAGTTCCGTGAAATACATACCATATCCAACAGTTAAACCCACTACACTGGCCGGTGGTTTCGAACATTTTTTATTTTACTCTCTCGCTGTGGGGTCTTAATGTGAAGGGGAAAATCGTTTTTGCTGATAAAACCCAATTGTACGCCTGATGTTGCATCCTCATCCTGGCGAAATTGCTTAGGGACCTTGAATTCCTCAGTGTGGGATTTTTTTTTGTTTGTTGCCATTGCCAACCATATCCGCTTCCACAAATGATCGCCATGAAGTCAATGAAAACTTGTTGGCGCACACGGAACTGAAACATGAACACCCAAAACAGCATGCAAGAAAGTCTTGCTTGCAAGTATGGTGTTAACCGCCACTGACGCACTCTTACTGACGCTCTAACTAGCCTTTTATCTGATATATAGATTGAAGTTCCATGTGGCATACATACTGACAGTCTAGCTGACCAATATTTTCACGTTCTATCTAGCATCAATGATGACACTCTATCTCAGCAAATGTGCTCACAGTCTATCTGGCATATGTTCTGACATTCTATCTGCCGTATATTTTCACAATCAATCTGGCATTCTATCTGATCTACCTGGCATATGTTCTAGCATTGGCTAATATATATATAGATATAGATATAGATATAGATATATATATATATACACACTGGCATTCCGTCTGACATATGTTCTGCCATTCTATCTCGCATTTGTTCTGGCATTCTATGTGGCAAATGTTGTGACACGTGTTATCAGACCTGTTTTCAAAAGGCTGGTTGACATATAGTCTGTCATTCGTTCTGACATATGTTCTGACATTCCATCTGGCATATGTTTTGACATACATTCTATCTGACATCTTTAAACAAATATTGACATTCTATTGCTCTAACATTCTATCTAACATAAATTCTGCCATTCTATCTGGCATGTACTTTCACGCTCTATCTAGCATTGTATCTGACACAATATTTGACATATCTTCTGGTAGGCTATCTGACATATTTACTGACATTCTATCTGGCATATATTCTGGCATGTCTTCTGGTATTGTATCTGACATATCTTCTGGCATTCTATTTTGTAAATGTTTTGACAATACATTCTATCTGAGTTATTGAATGACACGCTACTTGGCATATATTCGGATAGTTTATCCGTGGCATTATTTCTCACATGCTATCTGGCATATGTTCTGACATGCTATCTGACATATTCTCTAGCATTCAGGTGTAGCTGTACATGGGTTCGGGTTCGGTGTTTCCTGACTCAAACCCCGCCAACTCCTCGCCATGCTCTTCCTGTGCACATCTCTCGCTGATGTGGCACTCTGTGCGCTGTGCTCTCTGTGCGCGTTTCTGGGTGTGCATGTATGTTCTCCTCCTCTCTCTCTCTCTCTCTCTCTCTCTCTCGCGCCCAGAAACCTCTGCTAAAATCTAGACATCTTCACCAGGCAGGTGGGGAACTAGAAAACTACACGCAGGGCAAAATCTGCACTGTTTCTGACAAGGTGCACGCACAACTCCTCGGCAAACAGAGCCATCATCTAAGCAAGCTTGGTAAGAGACATCTCTCCAAGGAGCTCGGCCTAACACCACGTGTTGTTTCAGGGAACAGAATCAATGCCAATGCTTTTTTGATCAATGCCAATGCTGCATCTATTCGGGAAACCGGCTTCTTTGCTGACTGGGCACTTTTGTCATCTGTGGAAGCACGTTTCTCGTCTCGAATCAGGTCAACGAAAATGTTGATCATATTTAAGCAGGCTTCTCTGGTGACTGCCTTGGGGTCTGCCGTGTCACAAGAGACAAAACTGTCTGTGGAGCACAATTCCTGCAAAGAACGCAGGCTGAGCGAAGTACTTGTCACAGCTTTCCACAAGCGAAGCCAATCGCTGGCTTGCGGCACGCCACTCTTCAGCAAATGAGCATCCCAATCTGACAAAAGGGAGCCAGCGTGGGGTTGCAGAAGCTTTGCCAAGCAGTTTTGTGAACCTCACTGCAAGAATGGAGGCGAATCGCGCTGCTCTGCATACTGGCAACCTCTTTGATGTCAAATCTGCCCCATTTGGTGCAAAAACGTTTCGGTCGGCTCCTGCCTTTGCTCTCTTGAAAGGTTTGCCAAAACTTAAACCAATGGCAAAGAGAGCACCCCATGCCACCCGTGCGCCATTCAAGCCAAACATGTCTCCGACACGGGCCGCCAACATGAGAGGGTAGCAAGTGGGAACCAGGACCGCTTTGCCACCGGTGGCCAAATCGACGCCACAGATGTTCTGCAGTGACAAGTGGCTTCCCTGCAAACTGAGCCTTTGTCATTCTTTGTCTCTTGCACTGCCAAAGGTTTGGACACCTTCTTCCTGTTCACGGGTTCAGCCTTTGCATTTGGAAGGCCTTGCTTCGCAAGAAGCAAGCAAATTTGGACGGCATGACAGGCCCTGGGGCCTAGAACCAAGCAGAAAGTCTCCGGCCAAGAAAGTTTCCAGCCATATGTCAATAAATTATCGCTGTTTGGCGCCAAACAGCGTGGTAATGTCAACATCAATTGTTTCGACCGTTGCCTCACAAACAACAGGTAGCCCAGCAAAGTTAGTTCAAGAACCATACTGTCAAAACTTACACTAGCGGATGGCACCAATCACTGAGGTAATGGACTGCTTGAAAATACCATGCCTGATTCATGCTTTTCACCTCAGAAAATCTCTGTCCAATTCTGGTGGCTGAAGCAAGACACAAGTCACACGTGTTTTCTCTAGATTGGCTTGACTGTTGGATATCCGAAAGCATACTTAGAAATCGCAAATGCTGCCGGGAACATGCAGTGCCGCATGTCCTCCCCATGTGACAACGAGGACGTCATTGTCACGCCCATCCAGCAGCCGCATTCACAGGACAAAGGGTGGCATTGATTTGGCCAACAAGAATTGATACTTCACATGAACGTCTTGGTTGCCTTGGTCTTACTAAAAGCAGCATGCTTTCTTTCTTCCCCTTGTCTTTTCGCGGCGCGTGTCAAAGCAAAAACATCCGAAGCGAAATACGTGCGCAGCGTGGCACTAAGCATCACGGAGCTAGCAAAACGTGCGTGAAACTTATATTATTTCACACACGACGACAAAAAAAATCAAATCACATGGATTCTCTGGAGACCAAAACGCTCGAAACATAAGCTGTGCATACTGCCAAGTGCAAAACAAACAGAGCAACAACCTGTCCGGAGGCTCCGAGATCCTGCTTTCCTGGCTTCGGCTCCCCTGAGCCCAAGCTCACTCCACGGACACCGCAACGTCCCCATCCCATGGAGAAAAAAATAATTCAAGAGTGGCCGGCTGCTTTAGAATCTTCAGCACTTTGCGCAATCCAAGTTTCAATTTCGAATATTCCAAGATCTTGACATGCCGCTGTTGTCGGTGCGGAAACTTGGATTTCAAACCCTTCCTTTTGGTTCGCTTTGTACAAGCCTGGTCTTCAACAGACCTCATCGTCGCTCCAGAAAGTGGAACCTGTGACCCGGCAGCACCATTCTGATGTTTTGACGGCGTGCGGCGCATTGCATATGATGTCTTGCATCCTAAACAACATATTTTGCATCGAGTGATCCACACCTTGGCAGTCATTTAGAATGAAGCTCTGACACTTTATCCTCAACTCTCCTGGCAAACTAACATGTTTTTGACATTTTTTGTTGCACAAATTCTGACATGATATCTTGCATTCTATCTGACTTTCTTTCTTGCTTTCTTTCCGGCATTCTATCTGGCATGCAGACTGACGTTCTATCTCGCATTGTATCTGGCAAGCGGTGGCAATTTGCCACTTCGTTTGGCTTCTCTAAAATGTCGAAAACTGACCCCTTCAACTCCCCGAAAAGCGGTCCTTTTCCGCGTTTTTAAACGATTTTGTCGACACGTGGGGGGTCACATTTCAGGACCCTAAAAAAGTGGAAAATCAGCAGCAAGCGGTCTGACATGCTATTTGATACTCTGTCTGACGAGTATTGTGACCTTCTACTCTATCTGGCAAGCTATTTAATATATATATATGTGTTATATCGTGTATATATATATATTGTATTATATATATATATACAATGTGGGGCCCCCCAGTTGTAAGTTGGTTTATAAACCCCATTAACTATAGTTAGAAGTACCATGGACCATAGTTATTGGAGTTATAAACCAACTTAGCTATCTTGGGGGCCCCCACATTGTATAATATATATTATGTATTATATTTATATATTCGCAAGTTTTCTCGCAGTTATCCTGGCATTCTGTCTAGCATATATTCTCTCATTTTACTTGACACTGTTTCTGACGCACAGTCTGAATAGGAAAATCTATCTGGCATATAGCCTGACCTTCTGTTGACGTGCAGTTTATCTGACATTCGTTCTGGCATAAAACCTGACATTCTATCCGGGATTGTCTCTGGTATTTATTACAGTCAACAGTCTATAGCTGGCACAATGTCTGGTCTACAATCTCCCATTTCACCGAACATTCCTTCTTACATTTTATATTCTGATATTCTCTCTGGAATATACCATGACCTTCTATCTATCCGGCATACATTCTGGCAATTTATCTGACCTTCTGTCTGACATATGTTCTGACATTCTGCCGGAAATTCTGCCTGGTAAAAAACCGGACACTTTATCTGACCTTTTTTCCTGGCAAACATTCTGAGATTCTATCCGGTATGACGTCTGACATTCTATCCTACAGACTGTGTGGCATACATTCTCATATCATATCTGAGATGCATTCTGACATATGTTCTATTCTGACATTCTACGTGGAATATAGCCTGACTTTCTATATGGTAGCCTCTCTGGTATATGATGACTGTGTTTATCTGACATTCCTTTTGACAGCTATTCTCAATTTTTGTGGCTGGTTTCCGGCTGAATTTCAAGCTCGCTATAGGGTTCGGATCCTGGGTCTGCGTGTCCAGCCGGATCGGGATCTTGCAATGATGTTCGGGAAGTGGCTGGTGTTCGGGCCCGTGGGTGCCCACCCAGATCAAGAGCTCACGATAGTGTTCGGGATCTAGCTGATGCTCGGGCCCATGCACGCCCACCCAAATATGGAGGTCGCAGTGATGTTCGGGATCTAGCTCAGGCTCTGATAAGAGTTGCGGAAAAAGATCGGAAGATTAGCCGGACATGCTGGAACATCCAGATTTGACTAATATGTTTCAACGAGGTCCTTTGCACCAACCAGTCACCATCACTGGTCTTATATACCCCTATGACTTGGTAGCTTAAATCATCACCCACTATCAGTAGTACCGCGCAAGGCGGTGGCGATAGGAATCTATATAGGAGAGGTGAGCTGTGCGATGCCTGGCTGGCAGAACGAACCCGCTCACGGAGCGACAGGTGGTTGGCTCTGAGTATGTCTCTCTCGCTCCGTCTCTCTCTCTGTCACCTTCTCTCTGTGTCTCTCTATCTCTCCCTCTGTCTATCCATCTGTCATCATCTGCCTATCAATCTATCCATCTATCTATCTATCTTTCTATCTATCCATTTCTCTGTCTATCTCTCTATCTCTCTACCTATCTCTCTACCTATCTATCTATCTGTGTATCTGTCTATCTGTCTATCTCTCTACCAGTATCTGTCTATCTCTCTATCTATCCATCCATCCACAGCGGCGTGCACTTTTTCGATATCGGAACGTCCAAAAGTGGAACGAACATGCTGTGTTTTTAGATGTTTTGAGCATGTTGACTTCCAAATGTGCTTCGCGCCGAAATGCGGTGCACTTTTTCAACATCCCACCTTCCAAGAGTGTTCCGAACGTGGTGCTTTGCAAATGTTGACTTCCAAATGTGCTTCGCGCCACAACGGCGTGCACTTTTTAAGCAGCTCAAGTGACAAAAGCGCTCCGAACCCGCAATGTTTTAAACATGTTCGCTTCCAAACGTGCTTCGCGCCACAACACTGTACACTTGTTCAACAGCAGAACTTCCAAAAGTGCTCCGACACTGGTGTGCTTTGCGCGCTTTGACTTCTACGCGTGCTTCGCGCCACATTGCGTGCACTTTAGACATCTCAACTTCCAAAAGTGCTCCGAGCATGAGGTGTTTTTACCAAATCTGCTTCCTGCCACAGCGCCGTGCAATTTTGGATCTCTCGTCTGACCAGATGGCTCCGCACCCGCCGCTTTAGCGAGCCTACTTTTCGAGCCTCCGGAGCCACAAAGTATTGGAAATACACAGTTTCGCGACTTTTCTACCTTTTCGAGCACCTTGATCTTCTTTCTTCTGACTCTCTCTCTTCTTTGATCTTCTTTCTTCTCCTTGCTCTTCTCTGACTCTTCCCACCTCTGCTGCTTCATCTGTCCATACTGTCGGAAGTTTTACTTCTAAAGTAAACTTCTTTCGACCATGTATACCCAATATACAAAGGGTGAAGGGTACAATAACCCCCATTTAGTTGCATGATGTTCCCATGCACAATATAGATGCCCATTTAGGTCGCGCATTTGACAATGTTTGACACCAAAGGGGATTGGTTGTGAACCACATTTTAGTGTTATATCCCCCTGTCTACTACCCATCTACCGGACGCAATGGAAGCGCGTCCTGATGCGCCAACACACGATGGCTCGCAAAGAAGTCTAACATGCCGTCACCTCCGGGGGCACGCGGTGAGTGTACAGTAGGCTTTACTTGGGCAGTTGGTGGTATTTTATGGTAAAACCCATGGGTACAATCGTAATAATAGTGCATGTTATATTTATAATGGGGGATTCATGGTTAAGTAATATACGGTAACCACATTTAAATATACGGACTTTTAAATATACGAACAGGTATTTTAGACTACCTCGGGAAAGGTTTTCCTTGGCCCGCCCGGCCATTTAAACATACGGAATCCACTTCATTTAAACATACGGTAACTACATTTCAATATACGAACTGGTATTTCATACTACCTCCGGGGCCTCGCGGTCTGGCCCGCCCTCCACATATTTAAATGTCGTTACCGTATATTGTATGTATACAGTGTACAGGCTGAAACCCAGTTCGTGAGTTGGGGTGGTTTCAATGGATATGAATGATGTAAAGATCATGGAATTATGGTACTTACTTAATTATATACTATAAGTTGGGATAAAGCCGCTACGGGCTATGACTATGATTGTGGTTATATTGCTCACTGATTGCTTCCAAGTAGTGGTGTTTGCTATTCTGCGTTTAAGAAATATGAATCTCGTGGAAGGGCCGCGAAGATACTGCATCTAAAGGACCACCAATTCGGTGATGTAGCGATATCAATGGCCAATAATTAATGCATAACATCTGCACAAACTTCTCATAAATTGGCATCAAATTGTAGCTGACAGGAAATACGGAATTTGTTTGCAGAGTTTGGACATATATTATGACTTCGGCTAGTGATTGTTTCTTCTACATGTTTTTCTTGGATAGCGTACATATATATATAATATATATATATATATATTATGTTTATTATGTACGTATCTCTTGTCTTGAGAGTCTCACAAACAACCAAAGCACATCACAGAAGCCAACACGTGCAAAGTCTGAAGCAAGATACCTCAGCTTTCTTCCTGAGGGAAAATCTTCCGATCTAAGTCTCAGACTGCTGGTGATGCTGTCTAAGTTCAGGTAGCCTCCTGCGATTCCACAGGTGATTAATTAATATCTCTCTTAATGCCCGTCTATATACAGGGGATTACCGAGGGTAAGTGGAAAACGAATACAGAAAAGTGCCAGACCATCTTCGTGAAAGCCTGGGGCAAGTTGTGTCTTCCAACTTTTCTCTCCCCCAGCCCCAAGCATTGATGTGTTGGTTCAAAAACGGCCTTGGCTATGGCCGGATGACATGGAAACAGTGTACCATTGAAATGAGAAAAAATAGCACTTATGGAGAAACAAGAACGGTTCGATAAGACTGTTTCTAGAATGGCTGCAAATGGTTTAAAGAAAAAGGGTGTCTAATTCTATCTCAGATTGTCGCAGAATAAGATAAAACCAAAATCGCCCAGTAAAAAGGAAACTACTAAACCATTTTTGGGGCTGAATGTTGAACGAGAAATATCGCAGCAGCATGGAGCATATCTTTAATAGACCGCGAATAAACATCAACCATTATACACCATCATCAAACATGATAGGGGCATCATCTGTCGTTATAATCCACTAACCCATTAGAAACTACTAAATCACGTACTATAGCCTAATAGTAACTATATAGTAAACCATTAAAAACCCGAAAAAAAAACCCTCTGGTTATGACATTCACAGGTTGCTATGGTTTTGCGCCATGGCCCATAGAAATCGATGGTGGATCTTTCCATGGCCAGACCTCGGAGGAGAGCGCGCAATTGCTCCGAATGCTCTGGCCACGGGGCATTCTCCTCAGTGAAGCTCACTGATGGCCGATGATTTTCTAGGGAAAAAAGGGTGGAAAAATGCGTTGAAAACTTGGGTTTATGCCACCCTTCATGCGGTTTTCCCTACAAAATACGATGGAACATCAACATGGACGGAAAGGTGAATAAGCTATAAATGGGCCATGACTACCATACCAGAGGTAAACGCAGTGAACCTCAAACTTGGGGATGGTTTGGGCTTAAGGTCTTGCCTCACTATATAATATTATAGTAACTATAGTATATTTTATAGTATATTATATTATAATATTATATAATACGATTATATACAATTATCATTCCAGCCATGACAAAAAGTGAGTCACAACTGGGGTGACCTGTGAGAGACACGTTGTGGATACACACATTGGCCATCTTGAACTCACTGAGTGAACTGCTGGATATTCCAACAAACCCCGACGCTCGCGGAACTAACGGCGCGCTCGCGGACCAAGACTCATCAGCCTTGTTGCAGGTGATGGACAAAAACCTTTTCATCAAGTTCTCCTCTCGTCCTGGGTGGATGGTGGATGTAGATTTCCCCCATATCCAGCCGCCGCTTGAATTCATAATTCCACAATGCAAACAAGCGACGTTGGAGGCTATCATACCTGGGCTGCTGTCATTGTAATCTCTAAGGTTTTAAATGCTGCTAAACGCACTTACCTAGAAAGGTGGAAAATTGAAGCTCATCACAAGCTCAAGTCGTATCTTCGCTGTGTTTTGATTGGTGCTTTCAACCCATCCATTCCATCCATAACTTGATTCGCGGTTTCAACCGTTTCAACCTACTAAACAAAGCATAAACATATTGTAGCCACAGTCACCGTCCTGTGACCCTTGTTTTCGCCAAGCAACTGTAGCTTGCTGGCTGCCAAGGAACTGGGATCCTCAGTCCGCCACGATTTCATCGTAGCGTCGGGAATGATCATGTCATAGGAAAAATGTCCATGTTTTTATCACCAAAACTGTTGAATCCATTGTTCTGAGGGTACAAAAAGCCTACTGCAGGTGCGTTTCTCTGAAAGTGACAAAGGTATACAAAGGTGATAAAGGTGAGGCATGAATTGTAAATGAACAAGCATGGATTGCACCAGCATAATGTTCACCAGCAGGTCTTGATAGGGAAAAAAATGAAAAAAGAACTGTGAATCTTCTTCTGAAGCGATCAAGTCTTTTCTTTAAAGTCAGCCTCCATCTGTTACAGCGCTAATCTAGTGATCTCGCTTGTCGTGTGCATACCAATGCGTCGGATTCAGAAGTGTCACAGCATACTTCACGCAAAACGGCATGTCATGTAAGCAACCAATCACATCTATCATCATAGTTCATCATATATCCTTCCTTTCTTCCCCAACGGTGCTCCCCTGCATGTCCACATTTCCATCACTAGTTTCAACAACAGCAGCCGTGTGCAGCCGTGTGCGGATCCGCAATCCCTCCATGTTTGATGTGGAAATTTACGGATTTCATCCCATTCTATCCGATTGACCAAAGAAATCGAAGTTGAGATTTCGCCATTTAAACAGGCGAAGAGTTTTAAACATGGTCCTATGGTGAACATGGCTCATCCGGCTCCGCTCATCCCATCAAGACACCCACATCGCTGGAAGCTCCTTGGGGTCTCTCTTCAGTCGCGACCATGGCCAGTGGATGGTCTCCCAATACAGCAAGGCCTGGATGAATAGCAATGGAGAGAATGCTACGTTCATATCGAAGTGAACATATGTTTTTGCTGTTTTGACTAGATAGTCATAGAGAGAATATCAAGATTGATTTAAAAACATGTGCCTTGTAGGCTTGAAATCAGTATGCGTTGCCATACTGGCTGATTATCACACTGTTTTTTCATGGCAAAACGGCAGTGTCTTGAGTGCAGCTGTACTCAGAGCTGCGCCTGAGTCGAAGCGATGATTGCAAAGGCCTCACTGCAATCGCTTGTCCGAGATCATTTGCTTTGGGATCACGCATCAAAATGCTGAAAAAACCAGTGGTGCTCCCCACACAGCAACAGCCCCTTTATTTATTGGGAGGCCAATCAAAAAATTGGACCCTGGGAATTGAGAAATTTCTTCAGCTTCAGTTCTGCCAGGAATGAGAGCCCAACGGTGACGAACGTACTGAAGGCCACTGCAAAGCATGCCCAGATTGGAAGTAGAGCCTGAGCGAACGTACTGGAGACATCTGTAGACGCAGTACATCACTGTATCACTGTACTGTGATGGGGATATGATCAATGGCCATTTCAGGATCCTAAATTTGAGGTACCTACCATATATATAAGGCCTATATAAGGCCTATGTAAGGTATGATGGATGAAGGCTGTCCCGTATACTTTCCGCCCTAAACTTCCCATCCCCACTGGCTAAACGGGCGCAGCCCAGACGCCAAGACGGTGGACAGTGGGGCCTGGCAACGGGTACCGGGGACCGGTGGATGGTTGCGACATCCTGCACCAGGTATATAACTAGTGGTAATGGGATTAAAGTGGGATAAACCATTTACCAACTGGATTGTATTGGATTGTAGCTTACTCACCTGTATGAAATGATGGTGGGATATCTGAGTATTAAGATGAACCCAAAACAACTCAGAATCTGATGTAGCATGGTGTACTTCGAGCTGGGAGAACTTCATGATAGTCTGAAAAGCTGTGCTTCACATTTCTAAGCCTGACTTGGCACTGGCAGATCTGGCAGGCTTTTGTGGTGTCCACAATGGTCCACATCAACCCTACACCATTGACGATTTGACGCGTCTCAAAACAGCAAAAATCACAGGAAAAACCAAGCGATCCATCCAGATGCACCAGTTGTGACACGTATCTCAGTGGGAAAAAAAAAACATCATTTCACCATCAACATTGCTCAAAATTCTGGATGTATCCCCATGTTCATGCACCCATATCATGTATACATTTCATTGTATGCCCCTCATCATCATGTGTGTGTATGTGTATGTATATATATATATATATATGTATATATATATGTATATATATATATGTATAATATGATCGTTGCTAGAATCCCTTCCCACGCATATTCAATACCCCCCGAAACGAAACCCTGGTTCGGGGTTAGGCCCTTTAGGCTCTGTTCACTTTGTCCCGAAAAAATGGGGGGAACATTTTCTGAAGATGTTGGCGGGATGGGGGTCAAATTCAGCCCCCATGGCAGGGACACCTCCTCAGCCTCCAATCCGGGCCACGCGCTGGGCTCTCTCAACATCCATTGCTCATCCATGGCGGCAGGACGATAGATGGTTTTGGGAAATGCGGATTTTCAGGAAATTTGCCACGATAGTATGGAATCGCCACATAACTATGGAGCAACTCACTGGGTAGCCAAAAATCCCTAGAAATGAGGTGACTTGGTACTGAAAAGATCTGAAAAGACTGACTCTTCTCCAGTTTTTGAGCACAAGCTACGTCATTCGGTCAAGATTCCATCTAGGATCCCTTTAGGTAAAAGCTTGCAGCTGCCCCCTTAGCGAAGACAATTCCTCTCCGCTCCACAATTCGCTCCAATGAGTCCCGATCCATGTAGCTTCACACGCCAGTGGCTTGACTCCGCGCGCCTCCCAAAAGGAACCCTGGCTGTTATCCAGTCCAGGGAGAGTGCGATTGTCTTTCACCTCGTCGCAGGACACCCAACCCATCCAATCCCCTTCCCCAAGTTTGTTAAAAAAGGTCCCGGTGAAATCAAGTGGTGTACCGCACATTTTCATGACCAACCAAGATCCAACAAGGATGTTGTTTAATGATGTTTCACGGTTGTTACTGTGCTTCACTGGATGTTTATTGGATCTTTGGTGTTTTCATATTTATGTGCTGGTTGGATTTTAGGGATATGGATGAATCAAAATACGTCACTGTCACTAAACTGAAATAAGGCAAAAAAACTCGCTTACATTGGGATACCCTCTGGTAAACGTTTACATAACTATGGAAAGATCCACCATTTTTAATGGGAAAATCCACTATTTCTATGGCCATTTTCAATATGTTGACAAAACCAGAGGGATAATTCGACTGACAGTTCTCCCGGTGACGAAAAAAGCCGTGCTGGCGCCTGCCGAGCACTTTGCGGCCACGGGGGCGCTGTGGTAAAGACATCCTTGGAGAGACGCGGCAGCACCTGCGCCGAGGGACTGGAGGTGGTAAACCGGAGAAACGGTGGGCGGAACCACATCTATGTTCGCTTTACGAGAGTCGGACGCCCTACGGAATGGGAATATTTAATGGAATATTACATATATATATATATACGTATATATATATATATATATATATATTAATATATAACCATAGATTTATTATTTATATGTATATTTATGCAGTGGGTATATTAACTTATAATGCAATGTTTATCCTGGAATATATCATGTGTAGATTCCATGGGAAAACTCGCTCCATTTTTTTACTAAGAGTTTCTTGTGGAAGCCATGGCCAATCTGGGGTTGCGAGGTGGCTGTGCCCAAATGCGTTTCCCTGTGCCCAATACTTCACCGGTAATATCGAATATTGTACAACAGCAACAGTCAGTATGATAAAGGCAGAACAAACACCACTGATCACCACTGTTCTTCTTGCTGAAAAAACACTTATCTTTGGCAGACACTCTCATTTGGGATCATCTAGGACATCTTTTGTGGTGCTACAGATGTTTGTCTGTCTGAGACCTTCCCATTCCTTGACCCAAATTGGTTGATGCTGATGGTAGGGAGTCTTCAAATGGACCCATCATCCAAAATACTGATCATGTTCCCATATGTTCGCATGAAACCATTGGTTTTCCATGGGTTTTCCCCACCTTTTGAAGGATTTTTGGTGCCAGGGGAACCCGCTTCACCGCAACCTCCACGTTCCCCTCACCCACGGGGCACTGGTGGGACTGCTGGCCGATCTGGTCGATCTGGTCGATCTGGTCGATCCGACATGGGGTTTGGCCCGCTCCGCCCTGGCCGAGATGAGGGAAACATATGGAAATCATCAGATTCATCAGGTATTTCTAGTAAATAATCATAGTAAATAACCATATGGATGTTTCCCAAACTAGGGATATGATGGTATAGCTATATCATAATAGATAATCAATGGCTATAGAATGGGGATTTCCCAAAACGATACATAAACAGATCATAAACATATCATGTTTACATGCAAAATCTTGGGGATATGATGGTATATTAGTATAGATTGATATAGATTGTAGGCGTGTTTTCGTCTAGGGCTATAATTTACCTACAATGGCTTGGAACAACCCTGCATCATGCTCCATATAATGGTTATTATGTTTTTCCATCAGCTTGATAGTGGATCAGCATGGCCCCACTCACAAAACCTGTATAAACCTGTTGCGCAACATTGGCCCACTCCAAATTTCCAGAAGAGAAGTTCAATAATTCATATAATTCCTCATTTTTCCATACCCCCCAAACAAATCTTTAGTACTGGATCGAATCCTTGGATAAAAACCATGATAAAACGATGTCGTCAACAAAGGGCCATAAAACCATGTGAGATGGCTGAAAAATGGCCTGGGCATCATCCCATGTCCACCCTGACAATTTCGGCCGCCCTGTTCCCCGTACTCTTTGAGCCGAGCAAACAAACAAGTCAATACATAAAGCAGCTGGGGTTCCTTAAAATGGGGGGATTGGTCCCACTTTATGACAATATCATACAATATCAATGGGAAAAATGATGACAAATGGAATGGAATGAGCTATCCATAGCTATCCTATTTTCAATCAAAACCATCACCCGAGATTCGACGAAAGCGACGGTTCCACTCCGTTCCACTCGCCCCAAACCACATCACAGAATCATCAAACCCTGAGGATCGGTGTGAAATTATATGTCGTTGTCGGGTAAGTAGGCTCCACGGGGCTACTTAGCTGACACTGGCCTATAATTTGACTTATCGGAAAAATGGTCGGAATCTGTTGGAATAAGCATGCTTCTGCCAGCCAAGGTACCTCCCTGCAGCATTTTGCTTGGTTAGAGAGGACACAAGGTTGTTGAATCATCTAGAATCTAGAACAATTCTAGAATCTAGAATGAGGAGTACCCATGTTTGACTGTAAAGGCATGGAATGGGAGACTGCTCCGTATTTTCATCGACCGGTGTCTGGAAGCAAAAATTCGAAATGTCCGGGTTGCGGGCGAACAACCAAGTGTGGAGCTCTTGAATGCATCCCTGGCTACAAAGAGTTTGTGCAAATGGTTTGACCTGGTGGAAAGATCACCACGGTATTTGCAACAATCAGTTGCTGATGAAATTTTTGATGCAGGACAGGTTTTTCTGAAAACCTACTTGCGTTTAGCTTTGCATTCTTTAATTGAGAAATCGCAAAGATGGAAGTTTCTTCCAAAACTGCACAGTTTTATGCATCTTTGTGAAGATGTAAAGTCTTCACTTTACAACTGCCGTTTTTTTCACTGTTTTCGAGATGAGGATTTTGTCGGCTTGTGTAAGCGGCTGGCAGTTCGAGTACATAAGGGGCCGTTGTTTGAATATCGCATCATGACGCGTTGGCTTTTGCGTCTGTCTAGCTGGGACCCTAGCTGAAAATTGAAAAGGTGTGGGATGTGACGGGGTATGTGCAAGTCCTGATTTGGTTCATGTTACCCTGAGCTCAACATGGGATCTATCGGAATGTATCGGAAAAAGTGGGTTTCCGTTAAGTATATGAATTTGATGCACTTACCACCTCATAGCCCCTAAGTGATACAAAACCGGCTACTTTCTGATAAGTGAAATTATAATGCATGCTCTTGATCCCCGGGGAAACCAAGCTCACATCAGAACACTACGCGGCGTCTTTTCTGATCATGAACAATCCGTTTTCAATGGCATTTGGCGACACGGGCTGTGCCCATGGCTGAAGCGACTGGAAGGTCTGATTCTGATGTCTGCAAAGAAGTAGGTTTACATGTATATAGCACCAATGGACGCCAATAGTACAGGAACGAGCAAGCTCGGAACACGAAAGGGTAACCTTGTGGCATTTCTCAAATGAAGCTAGCGATGCCAACTATCCTATTGAAGATATTGAAGGATATTGAAGGCATCAGAAGACTTCGAAGAAAGCTTCGTCACAACCAGAAGCGCACGTTCTCCATTTTGTGCCGTCCCTACAGTACAGGGATGAACATGTGCTTGAAAGAATCCAAAGGGTTGTTTATCATTCTCATTCATGGTAGCACAGTAGTACTGTGAGTATTATCATTGTGATGTGTACCTGTGTGTATATACATATATATATTATACACACCATTGTACACCTAGTTCTTGAAAAGGTGATGTACTTGCATTATTCCTGTCATTATCATTGTTGTATATTGTTGTCATCATTGTCATGGTTGCTATGGTCAAACGCCATCGTGGCCCGGACCCGGAAGGATCATCGAAGAAATCATTGTCATGGTATGTCATGGTATGTCATGGTTTTTTAAACGAAAGTAATTCAGACATGTTCAGACCATATCAGACCTTCAAAACAGCTCCTCAGCTGAGAAAGCATCGACCTACAGGCTCAACAAAGACTCGATGCTCAACCTGCTAGATCCCAGTCACAGTGGAAGCGTTTTTTCGAATCAGAACTGATACATTTGGATTGGCTTTTCCGGGAAAAATATGGAAAAATGCAAGGCCCCTCATATTTCATGGTATCTTTACATGATTTTACATGTAAAGACCATAGTTTCCTTTTTTGATGTTCAAAAAAACAATGCAATGATACAATCATTTGAAACTGTGGCAATACGAAAAAAAAACACCGGATTTCCCATGGCCACCCCCAAATCCATTGAAAAAGTTACTAATCATTATCCCTATGGCCCGCCATTTGGGAAAAATACCATGGTATATAATATATAGTTACCCATTTTCTATACACATGTATGGTAATTTTATGTAATATGTTCATGTTTTCGCAAGTCTTTGTTGAGCAAGCATCTCTACAATCCACGAGACCGTCTTTGTCTGTGGGAGGCGTGCATTGACTTCGCAGAAATGCCACAACTTCACCCGGATCGGGTTTCAAGAACTGATGTTGAGCTTCCACCATAAATTCAGCTTGACTGAACCATGAAACGGCTCATAGCATTTAGAAGGGGTGCGATGTTTCTTGTTTGTTTTTGGTGTTTTTTCCGTTTTGGGGGTCTAGGAGCTTCTTTCCTTGATTTTCCAAGGCTTTTACTTGATGATTTTTGGTTGGTCACAAAATTGAAAGTGATCTGAATTTAGTTTTAGATTAATCAGCATTGATTTAAACTTGATTTCAAATCTCAATTTAGAATTGGTCTAAATTCAATTCAACGACTAATTTAGATTGAATTTAAACACATAATTTAATACAACAAAAAATGTCTTTAAATTAATAAAAATTGAGAATCAATGTGAATCAAAGTTAAGAATAATTTAGATTGAATGTAGATTTAATACTGACGCGAAAATCCATATATGTTTAATTATGACAAATTTAGACTTAAATTGACACAAATCTGAATGCAATTGTAAATTGATAAATCGGATTCAATAGTTAATTTAGGTTATATAACATCATATAAAATCCATCTAAGTTTAACTGTAGGTTAAATCAAGTTTAAAAGCAAAATTTGAATTAACTCGAAATTGGTTTAAGTCTGAATTGATATGAATCTAAACTAAAAGCAATTTAGAGTTCATGTAGATTTGATTTAGATGTCATTTCAACCATATATTCAGTTTAAAAAGCAATGTACATTTGGTTTAAAATTGAGTTAGTTTCAGTTTGCGATGATTTAGTTGTATCCTAAAGTTAATTAAAATCAAAACTTACTTTTGGAATTGGAAGTAAGAAGCCAAAGCCAAAAGCCAAACTGAGACACATCCCAAAATAGCTTATTTAAAAGCTTCTGCCAAGTTGTCAGCCCTCAACTTGCAGGATTGGTGGTGCCTCTGGTAACTTAACAGCTTGCTGCTGGGAAAATCACCACTGGCTGGGTAAATGGCAGTGTGTCAAAACCTTGTACCCCTGGTGAACATCAAAATAGCTGGTACATGGATGTTCATCCCACTAAAAATGGTATTAATAGGTATTGATCCATAGCCAAATCATCAATGGGCGTCCATAGGTGAAGTCACCGGATGGTTTTCAGGGCCAAAGGCATTCGGCGACGGTCAGGGGCCTGCTTTTTCAAGCCTAGCGCAAGGTGAACGTCCGGTGTCCAGACTGCCACATGAAAAAATATGGAAAAAGCCTAGGCAAAAGCATGGCAGTGCTGTTCTGCTGAGAACATAGATCTTCATTCGCCATGATCCCCTCAAAGATGCTGACATGGATATCCAGAACCATGGATTGATACACCACGGCAACAAACCTCGGAACTTGATCACGGCTGCGCCTCTGGCGAGCGTAGCTCCTGCAGATGCTGGGGGAAAGGCATGAGCCTGCAAGATGTGTTTCGTCTTGTGCCATTGATTCAAGGGCATGGTCCATAAACCCCAAGATTGATGGTGAGGAAAAAAAAAAACAGTAGTTTCTTGAGAAAAATAGTCCCTTGAATCAACCACTTATATTATCATGTAATATCCCGCGATATGTTATCGACTCATGTCTGGAGTCCTCTGCTTGAGGCAGCCATGGGGAAATGCCGGTGAACCTAAACGCTGTTTTTTGGAAAGTGCTGCCAGGGAAGAAATCGATGGCAATATATGGCAATCTTCAGCCACCAGAAATGCTGGAAAATATGAAATATATTGACATTTCCAGTGAAAATACAGCTAGAATATGTTGGAATGATATCTACAGGATTCCACAGGTATCGTTGGAAACATCCAAAGATGCGGGTCTTCCAATCTTCCAACATATTGTAAGGCTGCGACCGCTGAAGGCCTGCGGAACATGTCGCAACGTGTGTTGTTTGGAATGGATGTCTCTATATATAGCCTGCAGTCCAGTTCTTTTTGGCAAATACCCTCAGGCAATTTGGCAGAGCCATGGCAAAATATGGCAAAATTACCCACCTAAACCGTGTAGATGAATTACCATGAATTACCTATTCAGCATGACCATTTTCTGGGACTACCAGAGGGTCGGCCGGCGAAAACTATGGTAACTATGAAGGCTTCCAGAAAGCATGAGAAAGACAAACCGCAACTACTCAACCCACAGAACCCTCATTGTTGGACTACACTGTACCACACAAGCAACCCAAAAGTCTGCAAACATCGCGGTATCACAAAAAATCTGTATAGATAATCTAAAAATATCTGCAAGTCACTGAGGGAGCGTCAAATACCCATGTTTTTGGTGATGGAAACTGACCACGGGCTCTGCCTCCATCCCTCTGCTGCGAGACCTGTGGAGACGAGGCTCAGACTGGATTCTCCAACAAACCCATTTATATATGACATATCTCCCTGGTAGACCCCTATGATATCCATAAGTATGGAACCATTATATGGACATTTCGACATTTCCGGACATTTCCTAAAATCAGGATTCCCTAAATCATCCAAGTCATGGATGTTGAAACCTATGGGGACTTTGAGATTCCCAACTTTTCCCCCTTGGCCGTCTCCAAGGCCCACACATTGCGTCCCAACCAGCTGGGGAGTTCAGGAGCCTCAGATCTTCATGGCATATTGATAGTCAATTATTGATGAGATATTAATCGGACATTAATGGGATATAAATGACATTTATATGGGATATCCGATATTATATGGGATATGTTCCATGGATATCCGATAAAATGAGCCTCAATCAGACATTAGTGGGATATAAATGGATAAAACATAACGTGATATAACTTATCATAACTAGTGAGATGGTCTTTGGCTGTCTGAAATGGTGAGACTCATGTAGCAGTTTCGTGCAACATGCAGTCTAAAACAAACATAATATAAATAAAACATGAGATGGAATGGTGTGCCATTACTTTCAGACTGAGCAATATTCTGTCAAAAAAAAAAATAACTGCTATTTACTGAGTTTGTTTAAACAATTGATGCGTCTTTATGTCAAGAATGGATATATAGTGTGTATAGTTTGTATTTTTTTTTTTGACTGCATTGTACGTATATAAAATGAATATCTGACTGAATATCTGACTCAAATCCACTGAATCCGTTCCTGGTTTCCGCAGCAAGTCCTCGATTCCATAGTTGGTGTCTCAACTAGTTGTGGAGTCCCGTATTGTGGATCAAGAATTTGAGAACATTCTTATCATTCTTGCTTCAAAGCAGAGATGTGCGAAGATTATCACAGTATCTTTGATATCTGCCAAGAGAAAAAAACGCGCTGTAGCCTGCCCCATCAGAAGGGAAAGCCTTTTCACGAAGAATCTGACTACGCACCGCCCTGCGCCCAACACCTTCCTCAAGGGATTGGTCCAGGCTCTGAAGATTTCTGAACGAAACGGAACCTCCAAGGACTGATTCACCGGAGTCCCTGCAGGGCTGGTACTACAAATTTTACAGCAAAAGTTGCCAACATTTATATTCAGACCTCCCATGAATCAGTGCTAGATCGGTTCCAAAAAAAATCCACGGCTTTACGTGTGAAACGCCTTTTTGGGTGTGTGCAAGATGCTGCTGCTTTGACCAGCAAGAGGAAGCACGGCAAGGCCACTGGGTCTCATCAGCACCAGTCTGAACTGTGCATGGAATGTTCATAAATGGTCAGTGACAACTACGGCAACATCCAGAAACTCACTTTTCATGAGCTTCCTTCAAGTGGCATAAAATGCCAGCTTCCAAGCAAGTGATTTTTTTTGTTCTAATTCGCAGAATTTCTCTATTCTTGGGGCTCTAATTATTCTAATTTAGCCACTGATACTCCTTTGGAGAAGGCATGGATGGAATCGGACTATCTTCTGGCAATCGTGGCGATGACCCCACCATGGGGCTAGCCGGGCTGGCCGGGCTATCGGGTCGCGGCGCTGTCCGGGCCACGTGCCGTTTGCGGGGCGAGGGGATGGAAGGTATGGGGCTGTCGTCCGGCACCTCGGGGAAGCCCTTGGATCCCTTGGGAATTGGAGAACTCAATGCACTCAAAGGACTCTTTGATGGGACTGGTGAGCCCATTGAGCTCGGGCTGAGCCACTCTCGCGGACAGGTGCGCATCCAATCAATGGCATGGAGGATGCCGCGAACGGACTCATTGAACTTCCCCAGGTCTCCAAAGGCCATCTGGATGATGTCTAACATCTTCTCCTGGAGGACGAAATCTTGAAAGCCACTGATTGGAAAATGTTTAGACCTTTTCCTGGCAGCTTTTGAAGCAGGAAAAGAAAGTTCAACATGTTCAACTAATAATTAAATGATTATCAATGAACAAATTCCGCCCCGAATCCAAACCCTGGAAAAAGATACCAATTGTAATTGTTGGCCTTGTTGCAAGGCCCATGCTCTTTTCAACCTACTATACATGTTTTTTGGTATATGCATTATATATATATATATAATTATATATATATGTCTACACAACATCCCACGCTGCAAACATTTCTGGCAGTCCAGGCCCAGGCCAAAAAAAAACAAGTGCTCCTTGTCGGATGTGTTGAAACATTCCTGAGACAGGCACCCCTGCACCTGCTTCGGGGGAATAGTATGATGTCTCATGGGACTGTACACTTGGTATGAGCTGTGGCCAAGATCCAGTGGGTTTCTGTTCATCCAAACCGCCTTTAGGCGGTCGCTGCCATTCGGACAGAACATGCCATTCTGCCATTCGCTGCCATTCACTGCCATTCATTCGCACAGGATTTTTTGGGGACATCATTCAATGGGAATTCCAGGATCCTAAAATGGAGGTACTGTACCATATAAGGACAGATTTTGCTGGGATATTCCCTTACATAGGCCTTATATAGGCCTTATATATGGTAGGTAGGTACCTCCATTTTAGGATCCTCAAATTCCCATTGAATCATGGGACATCAGACATCTCAGCTTTCGCCCAAGGATCACAATTCAGCACATCAAAGTCCAGGAAGGACTGACGCATCGCAGAACGATCTTCCAACTCATGACCTGTCGATCTCAGCTACACGATTCAAGATTAAAGATCATACATTGATAGCCAACATAAGTTATTGATAAGTTAGCCATTATTAAGTATTACCCTCTGGTTATGACTAACATAGCCATGGAAATCACAATGTTTAATAGGTAAACTTAAACCATCTATAAATGGGACATGTTCCATAGCTATGTTAAATAACCAAAGGGTAATGATAAATGATTTATGGTGATTAACCGCAATTGATAATTAGCACGTGCTGCTGCTTCAGCGGCTCAGGAAACGTGCTTCCGCATCAGCTGATGGGACTTGGCTACTGTTCATTATTTTTCTCATCGAGATTATTGCTAATAAATTATACACTGCCTTGCAAAGAGAGTCACAACCTGATGGCATCACAACATATCACGACATATCACAACATATCACAACCATATCGTTCTTCTGATTGCTTGATGCGGAAAAGGATCAACCCCGTGCCCTGAGCACAGACCCCGAGTAAACTCACTCTACCTCGGCGTAAGATTGGGATCACGTTGATGTCAGAGGGCTTTCCGCCAATGTGGACCTGTCAGCACAACTAAACGCCTGGGTCGTTTACGGGTTGGTCCCCTGAAAAAGTGCCAGCTGACAAGAGAAAATGATGACCAGAAACACACACACTGGTAATTCCTATCTTTAAAAAATCAGCAATAGTTGCTTCCATTTCCATTGCAGAAAAAAATCCATGGCCAATGATGTTTTTGGCCCAGCCACAGTTTACATTTCCATTTCGTGCAGAAAAAAAATCATGGCCAATGATGTTTGTGTGGCCCATGCCCAGCCACAAAACACATCCAAGCGGCAAAAGTAAACAATTCCATAATACACCAAAGGCGGCTCAAGTACGTTGGGCCACCTGAGATGGTGGAGTGCTTGGAAAAAAAAGTTCCAACGCCGACTCTGAGAAAAGTCTCAGTGCAGATATGTTGCCATCTGTTGCAATAGATTGTGTTGCCATCTTTTGCAATAGATTGAAATGATGTAAAGTATAAAGGAAAGTTCATATCAACTTGATGAGACACTCAAAGGGCTGGAAGTCCACTGATTCTGCAACATGCAAAACCTTTCAGTCAAGGCACAGAAGACGACCAACTCTGAGCAGCCAGAGAGGAAAATTGGTAAACCTGAGGAAAGGCATGGAAAAGCACCCAAAGGTACACCATTCGGGTTTCTGGAAAACTACAGGGTTTACCGCACACCTTAGTTTCATCATTAAAAATGACCAATATTGGATTGATCACGCGGGCTTTCCCGCCACCTCTCACGGAGAGAAACCAACCACATCCCCACTCGATTTGTGTCAGGATACAGCGAAGATCAGCTTCAATGTCGTTCTGATCCTCAGAACTTCAGCAACTGAATGGACAAATGTGGCTTTGTCTGAAGATCGAGTGTTCCAACATCAAGTTGTGAAAATCATCATTTGTCCTATCAAAATGATCACGAATCGGCTGGTATACCCTATTTCAGGCACACCTAAGTCCTTGAGAATCAAACTCAGTCTTCACTCACGGACCCCGTGAAAAATTGGTTCCATGGTCGAAACTATATCTGTAGCAAGATCCGACCTCGCTTCGGAAATCTTTAGAACCCAGTGATGGGATGTAATCCAAATATTTTTTCGCTAAGACTCTTAGGTTATATGTTTTTTTATATATCCCATTCTGAATGCTATCCTCGTGAAATCCCACATGAAATCCCATGTTTTTCGCTGCCAGGGCAAATCATTCCATGACCTGAGCCCCACGCAATGCAGCACTTGTCCAGCCAAATCTGGGGCGGCCGCTTCCTGTGGATCCAGGTTTTTCTCTATGGTTCAAACTCGAAAATATGGGAATGTGATGGGGATATCAATGGTTATGATTTTTATATATATATAATTATATATATATTATATATGTATATATATATATATATATGTATCCGTTTGTATGATTTTATGTATATGTATGGCAATCTTAATGTGGAAAATGATGATCAACCATCAAATTGAGGGACACCCGATCTTCCAACAAAAAAAATCGTGACAATCAGCATAAGTCTTGCGCAAGAGCATGAATGTATTACATCCATCACAATCAAACTGGCAGGGATTCTGCAACTGGTGTTGGTTTTCATGCAAAGGATGCAGTTTGGAATATTCCGGTGATTCTCTGTTTGCTTTATTCTGCCGGTGCCACGATGCGGCCTCGCCGTAAAGATTTTTTGGTCGGAGTCCAAGAAGGGGATACTCCAAATCGTGGGGAAAATGATGAACCATGGGATTGGATGGGATTGGATGGGATTGGGGGATACCCCATCCATCCAGCCATCCAGCGGAATCCAGCGGCTCCTTTTTGTCTCAAATCTGTATCTCCAGCAACTCATGGCTTCCTGGGGATCTGGCACTGCGTCCATATCACCCCAACTGACATATATTCCGACTTTGTATCTGACAGGCCTGAAAGGGATTCTGATAATCGATCTGACATATCAAATGTTCTGACATCTTATCCGACATATAATACATATATATATTATAATAAATATATATATATATATGCATGCTCATCTCACACAAATTCCAACATGTTATGCCTCTCAGTTCGATCGCGATTGGGCTAAGTCATGGATGTTTGGTTCGCCCTCACCCTGCAGGTACACATCATCAACCTTGCAGGAACACTATCTGGCCTTTAAACATCGGGCATTCGTCATAAATGATACCATCTGGTTATGACTAACAGTTTGCCATGGAAAGATGCACCATGCTATTAATAGGTACACCCAGGTAAACCATCTATTTCTATGGGCCATGGCTTCCATGGCTATGTTAGTCATAATCAGAGGGTATACACAAAATGACATTTTATCTGACATGCTGACGTCTTATCTAACATTGTACATCACTGTATATCTGACTGATTATCTATGTATATCTGACATACCCTCTGGTAATTTAACGTAGCTATTGAAAATGGTGATTTATAGTGGATTTTCCCATTAAAAATGGTGATTTTCCATAGCTATGTTAAGCTACCAGAGGGTAGTGTTCGCGGGGCCCAGAGAGCCTGCGGAGGCTCTCTAACGGGCTTAGTCAACTTCACCGAGAGACCCATTTGGCAGGGGCATCATCGTGCCATGAGTGGGAGACAAAGGCATCACCTCAGTGGCAGGCTCCTGGTTCAACTGGATGTTGGTTCTCTATCATGAAAAAAAAAAAAACGTGGAAAAAGGGCTTTAACCTACAAAATTGATGTGGAATATACATATGTATATATATAGACATATAATGATACTATATATATATATAATATATATTATTACATATTTAGATAACCCACAAACAGAAATGGATGAGATCTACTTCTGGCTTTATTAAGTGATGTAACTGGCAATACTTGGTGTCTTTTACAGAACCGTTGGAAAATGGATCGCCAACGGTGATCTCATGCGATTTGGGGGCTGACCTGGACTATCAAGTAAAAAAATGCCTCTTAATGTTTCTCGATGCCTGCAAAGGCAATATATATATATATATATTAATATTATATATATATATTAATATTATATATATATATTAATATTATATATATATATTAATATTATATATATTAATATTAT
>Ga0126342_10002761_pt1 | contig 27994 bp, 37 predicted proteins | sample Cyp1metagenome_FD_92528 | JGI IMG/M metagenome (GOLD analysis project Ga0126342, IMG submission 92528) | Coral microbial communities from Lord Howe Island, Old Settlement Bay, Australia - Cyphastrea 1 metagenome | ecosystem: Host-associated > Invertebrates > Cnidaria > Coral ... | reverse complement strand
TGAGTGCGTGAGTGCGTGAGTGCGTGAGTGCGTGAGTGCGTGAGTGCGTGAGTGCGTGAGTGCGTGAGTGTGTGAGTGCGTGAGTGCGTGAGTGCGTGCGTGCGTGCGTGCGTGAGTGAGTGAGTGAGGGAGTGAACGAGTGAACGAGTGAACGAGTGAACGAGTGAACGAGTGAACGAGTGAACGGCTGAACGGCTGAACGGCTGAACGGCTGAACGGCTGAACGGCTGAACGGCTGAACGGCTGAACGGCTGAACGGATGAATGGATGAATGGATGAATGGATGAATGGATGAATGGATGAATGGATGAATGGATGGATGGATGGATGGATGAATGATTGAATGAATGAATGAATGAATGAATGAATGAATGACTGACTGACTGACTGACTGAATGAATGAATGAATGAATGAATTAATCAATGAATGAAATTAAAATGAAATGAAATGAAATGAAGTGAAATGAAATGAAGTGAAATGAAGTGAAGTGAAATAAAGTGAAATGAAAAAAAGAAATGAAATAAAAAGAAATGAAATGAAATGAAATGAAATGAACGAGAAGAAATGAATGAATTGACATGAACGAATTGACATGAATGAATTGAAACCAATGAAAGGAATGGATTGACATGAATGAAATGACATGAACAAATTGGAATCAATGAATGTAATTGAATGAATTGACCTCATCTTCCGGAAACGGTTCGGACACCTCGGGTTGTTTTAACATGTTCAAGTGGAAATCGAGGTCTCGCTACAGTCTCGTGCGCCTTTTCCGACCTCATCTTGCAAAAGTGTTCCAAACTTATAACAACCTTTTAACATGTTAAAGTCGAAATCGAGCTATTGGTACAGTCCTGTGCGCTTTTTGTCGATCTTCTTACGTATGTCCCCTCAAACGAACTTTTTTTACTTGGCCACTTGCTTTCTACTCTATCTGCTCCTCTTGCCGTCTCTTCATATTTTCTTGACTTCGTATTTAGAGACGACCAATTAAAACAATCCCCTGACGCACGTAGATTCCCTTGATGCTTTGCCTACATCAATGCCCTGTCCCACCTATAGATGGAACCAAGTCAGCTCGTGGAAAAACGCGAGGCCTGCACCCGAGCAACGAAAACATCTGGGATAAGGCACTTCTGTTGGTTGCAGAGGGATAGCATGGGGATGATAACCTGACATTGGCGAGATATGACCAACGATTCTTGGGTATGGCTGAAAATGACGTATACCCCCAATCTATAGCAATTCTACAAGGGAAAACGATGACACCGTTGGATGTTGGGTAGCCCCATTTTCAGACACACCAATCTATCGCGAACTCTCCTGTTTTAAACGACAGATTGGTGGCCGCAGAATCCGCCTGCCACAGCAGCGCGCTATGACTGCCAATCTTCTAATCTGTGGAGTGTCATGATGTGCCTTGCGCCTTGTGCGCAAGCTCGCACGCAGACACTTAAGAATATACCAGTCCAACACTTTCGGCTTGCTTACGGCTGTTAAACAAATGAAGAACACATATGTATACATCTCAGAGTGACAACATGATTTCCTCGTTCACCTGCTATCCTCAGGGTTGCCTTGGATCGGTCACTATGTGACATGCGCATAGCCCCAGGCCAGTGTCCACTCCTGGTCAGGGCTGCCTGGTCACCCCAGGCTGGAACCTGCTTTTACAGGTATCACCCAACGCACTACTACACCTAAGGCACTAGAGGAATTCAAAGGTGAGAATGAGCGCAACGAAAGGCAGATGGGAAAAAACTGCGGGGAGGTACAACGAATAGAAGCTAAATCCATGGCAGCGCCACCGTGGATCGTCAAAACCTAATCTACTGATGTCGTCGGCCCAATTGCTCTTGCTCTGGACGTATTCCCAGTAACCCTGGGCTCGGAAGGCGAAGAAAGCTAGATGGATTAGGTGACCGAGCTTTGCCAGGTCGGGATTGCTAGAGCGCCCTCTCACTAAGGTCACCACAGCAGCCACATTGTCCAAGAACCAGAGCCTTGACGAGTGCGGAAAAGGTCAAGCCGTTCAATGAAGGCGTACAGCACCATCGAAAGCTGCGCAATGTGGGACTGAGACGAATTTGGGATCATCCAGCTAAGAATGTTTCTGTGTTCTGCATGGGCTGCTTCTTGTCAGCGGCGGATGGGGAGCCGATCAAAGTGCATAGTTGATTCACTGCACATTGTCCTGATCCTTTGGAGGACTTGAGGTCTGTGATCGTAGCATCGTCGAAGTAGAGGGACACCAGGACTCGGCACCTGGACAACGCTTCCACCAACCTGGAAAAGCGGTTGAAAGAAGTCACTGCGAGAGGCAAGCCACTTGGTAAGCTGGTTCCTGCAATTCGTCGTGAGACCAGACTACCACGCAACCCAAGCTCTCCTGCAGGAACATATAGGGCAGAATTCCTGGATCAGGTGCATCACAAGGCTGATATTGTTGGGCTGGTTGGAGTGGATTGCACAGCCTCAGTTGTTGTCTGATGAGCGTTCCGTTTGCCCGCCAATATCCCCGTTGCCTATCACTCGCTGTTTTCCAGAGCTCTGAGTCATGACACACCTTGGGATCAGTCTGTGAGCTTGGCCTGCGATGTAGGAGAGGAATTCAGAGCGGCGCAGCGGAGGTGTGCAGAACCCATTGGTAGTCCTCCAAAGATTGCTGCAGCAGAAAAGCATCGTCCTTGCCAGGCTTCAACTGGTTAAGGATCTTCTGGTTGTGCTCCTCCCACCCACACAACACTTCAGGCAGTGTGATGCGACGTGCTGGTTGTTGTGGAAAGATACCATAAGGTGGCACATATCCCGCTGCTGGCAACCCTTTCACCAAACCGCATGGGAAACCAGTGTCGGCCCAAGATGTCAGGATGACGAGCACCGCAATGAAGCCAATGTCACGTTGCTTGGTCACTTGTTGGATTGCGAGTTCTGGGAAGCTTCTCAAAATGGAGGGTCCCAGCGACGCTTGAACTCAATTTATGGCACCATTGTCGCCAAGGCCGCAATGGCCCTCCATCGACTGTGTAGCCAGATGCCACAACTTGCAAGTCCAAGTCAGTCACTGGAATATCCTCGTGGGGCAGGGGTTGCTGCGCTCGTTCCAACGCTCTTCGAAAGTGCTCATCTGGTTCAAGGTTGAAGGAGAGCAGTGGAGGTAAAGCTGCAGGATGGGTCATGCCCCCCCACTTGGCATCCATCTCCAATCCGGGCCATTTGCCCGCGGGCCAGGTGGGGGACTAGTGGTCCATCCCAAGATTCACCCCGTTCTGCTAACCAAGCGGGGTAGAAAGGGGGGCTGTTGATGAGATCCTCCACCATTGCAAATTTGAAATTGATGAACCATCACTGGGAAGGACATACCCCTGGGGATGGCCTGGATTCCTTGTAGCAGCGCTACTGACCGGGACCACTTGCCATCGTGGCTGGGCATCTGGAGCAGTGGCATCGAAGTAGAGGCCAGCAGGGCATCCCATAAGGTGGAAGTTGTGACATGGATGATGTATGTGGCGGGCCATTCACGTGCTTCGCAGTTATGGCCTGGTGTCCATGCATAGTGGCTTCCATTTGGTGGTAGAGAGCCGATGGTGGAAGCTTCCGCGGCCCACATAGACTACACCATCTTGCACTGCATCTTTGCCACCATGACCTCCGTGACTGGCTTTCTGACCGGCAACCCCGGTCGTGCTACCCGCAACTCTGCAGTGAGTCCCAGGGTGACAGCCAGAGGAGCCATTGCCCATTCTAGTGGATCGTGAAGAAGCCCCTGGAAGGAAACAGGGAACTGAACTTTCGAGTCAGCCTGGCTCGGTCCACCTTGCAAGTGGATTCCACCCCAACAAGGGACACAGTGGGAAAGTTCGCAACACATCTCCTGGCAGAGATGGAACAGATAGCACACCTAGACAACAACAAGAAGAGCATAGCAAAGGACGCAGCAAAGGCAGCACAGCCTGATGCGAAGCTGAAGAAGATTGAGGAGCACTCAGGAGAAGGAAAGGGATGGAGGGCCGAGAAGGGCAACACACCATGCAAGTTCTTTCTCACTGAGGAAGGTTGTCGTAAAGGACAACAATGTGCCTGGAAGCACCAAGTTGAAGGAGACACCAGAAGGTGTTGGGCATGTGGAGCGACGGACCACTATGCCAACAAGTGCCCTCGGCCCAAGAAGGAGAGAAACTGGCATACCCAGGACTGCCAGCTTAGCCAAACCACCAGCTAGCAGAAACTGCAATGGAAAATGCCAAAAATGGCCGTGTACTCAACCTTCCCGTGGCGGGTAGACTCGCTGCCCTTGGCATGTGTATGGCACCCACTCCTGTGTGCCATGCACATGGTGGCAATTGGCCACTGGCCATTGGCTGATCTCGTCAATGTTGTGGCGCAAGGTCTGGTGCTCCCTGATGCTACCCCCGGCACGGTCATGCAGCTGTTGGATCTAGAGCTCTCGGAGCACATAGGTACATGCCTTGTTGCCGCTTCGCTCAGGCCGACAAATGGGGCGATCCCAGCAGGCCTCGGAGCGCAATGGCCCCGGCGCTGGCCGCCGACCATCCTCGAACCTACGAGCCACAATGAAGATCACCTCTTCAAGCTGACTGCTGAGAGATGCTTGGCGCTCCTCGTCTGCAAGGTCATGGCTCGGGTCGATCAGCTAATCCACAGTGATGCAACTCCACCCACCATAGCTGATGAAGGCTTTGGTGGGTGGCGCCCCTGGTCCCACCATCAGGTCAGCCATGAGAGGTCGCCCCTCTTACGGCTCTTCACCACTTGATCCAGAGAAGGCGGCCGTCTCCTTCTCTGGGGAGTCTCAACGCTTTGAATTGCAGTTCGTGGCCCCATGATTACAGGCGCCACAAATTCTATCCTTCCGGATGACTGCCGCGCATTCATGGGCTCCTTGGGGACATGGCTTGGCTTTGCATTGCATCCTCCTCGTGAAGCTGCTGGCAGAGCTTGGTGCCGTCTTTCATGGTTTGCCCAGCTTCATCTGTGATGCCCCTGTCGATGGTTTGGATGGGCTGACAGCTGAGGCGGCCGTTGGGGCCGGTGTTTCTTCTCAGGGGACGGCGTGCCTGGGAATGTCCAGTGCCATGGGCGTCCCTGGATGTGTAAACTTCGTTGATGACCTGGCCCAAGGTCAGTACTTGTCGACTCCTTGAACTTGTGCGTTCCTCAACGTCCCGAGCTTGGGGCCATCGGAGTCTCTGGGACATGGGCAAGATCATCGTGCTGCGCTTCGCTCTGAAGTATATACTTGTAGATGGTATCCAGTGGCACGCTCACGAACTACAAGCAGGGATGGCATAATTAGTCAAAGTCATCTCTGTTGTGCTTCTGTTTGCCTTTCTGGCATCGACAGTGCAGGAAGGCCGCCGTCAATCTCCTTGGCTCCGATCGAGTGATGTGTGTGTGTGTGTAGCGCAAACACCCGAAAGCCATCATCCACGAGGCCAGCAGCACCGTCCAGCGTTCATCGACAGAATGAAGCTCGACGATTCTGTCCTCGAGAGCTTTGATGAGTGGAGGCTCCACTACAGGAGCCTGGCCACCAGGCCCAGTCGCCCTGGGCGTGACAGGCACCTGCAGGTTGCTCAAGCCCATCTCCTGGCTGGTATTTTTTTCATCCACTTCAGAGCTTCAAGGGCTCGTGCCGGCGCATTGGTGTGCTGGAGGAATTGGTCGAGATCCATCACTTCCGGAGGTGCGGGTGGCCCCGACTCTCCTGGAAGGATCGCAACTCCAGCCAAGTGTTCACCACCCTGTCGATAGTGGCTTTCTCCGCATCCTGGACCTTCTTCTCTGCGATCCTTCTGCAAGTCTGCTTCCATTCGGAGCGGAAGGCTTCCGTCAAGATACCTGCAAGCTTGTAGGATCCCATGCCCTGGAACATGGAGACAAAGCCATTGATGCGTTTCTGGATTGCCTCTCTGTAGTTCTTGTCTACGTTGATGGTCTTGGGCTTCCACTTGTAGATGGTCTTCGTCTTCTTCACGGGGCGCAATATAGGGCAGGACCCTTGGGGTTGCCGTCCACCACCCGAGCCCCTGCAGCTAGCAGGCCCTCTTCGACTCGTGCCGCCAATCATCAGCCACATGATGGCCTGCCAGACCCACCACCTGATCGTAGTCGAGGTAAGCGTAGGCGAAGTCATTGTCGTCCTGCACCTGCAGACCCTCCGCAGCTCGCTACGCTGCGATCTCACGAAGGGAGTCAGCTGCATTCCAACCTTGTGCAAGGTCACTTTCTGACGAGGAGGAAGAGGCTGCCAGTGCAGCATAGTAGCCTTTGCCACCTGCATGATGCCATGGCAGTGCACCCTAACAAAATTGCTAAGGTGCGGAGAGCAAAAAGATGCTGCGGGATTGGGGATGAAGGTGTCACCTCCCTCGTACAATCATGGGTCCACCAGCATCTTCCGACGCTCCCCACATTGCACACAGCTGTGCCTCCCTGGAAAGCAGGAGCTGCAGAGCCCATGCCCAGCAGACTTGTCTCGTACACAATGGTGCTCAAACGGGCTCCCAGTGCGCCAGGCTTCGAACAGCTCCCCATCCCCAGCTGCCCAGCGTCGCCCGCTGTGCAACGGAGTTGAAGGCCATACTTAAGGTCCTTGGCAACCGTAGTGCTCCCAGACCGCCAGAAGAAGGAGGTCCATCTTCTCCTGATGCTCATAGTAGTAGGTCCAAGCGTCCCCGGCTCCTCCACAGGGGAACTTGAACCCTCCAAGAATTCTGCGCAACGCTGGCATTCGCTCGTGCAGCCAAGGCATCTTGACCAAAGGAGGGAACAGTTCAGATTCACTGGCTGTAGGGATGACAAAGGGTGCCTATAATCTCAACTGCGTGCATCCAACACGTGTATGCAACGAAGTCGTGGCCCTCCCTTGCCAGCCTCTCCACATGCCCCTTGAACTCCAGGAACGCTGCTGCGTGAAGGATGATAGCCTCAGTGGCAGCAGGGATGTCGATTCCAGGGACCTTACGCAGCACACGAACGAGGTCACCCCTCGCAGTACACCAGGTCACAGCTGGAATAATCTCGGTCGAGAAAGGTCACCCCTTCCTAGACCCAGAAAGAAAAGCAATGAATGCTATTTTGGTTCAACTCCAACTTGAGCCAAAATGATAGCATTCATTGGCTCGCTTAAGGATGCTACATGCACGCCCAAAGCCTGCCAAGCTCAATGCATGAGTATATCAGTATATAAGTATACATTTAGTCAAGGATTCGTGGACTCAATATGACTTGACACCTAGTCTTCCAAAATGCAGGTACAAATTTGAATTGTCTTCAAGTCCGTAGCCAAGCACGGAGGGACTCAATTAAGGAAGCTGGGAGGCACCAACAGTCACCAACAGTTCTTGCAGAATCAATCGTTTGAGCATGTTCAGCCCATTAACTTTTCGTCAAACCCTGATCTGTTGATTTGTTGCTTCCTCTGGTCACTCAGAATGTCACAGCCTCTTTCAAGCAATGTTTGTCGACATTAGGTCAACCTGCCGTCTCAGCTGTGGTCCAACATCTGTAGCCTCAAGCGCTTGTTACGCTGAGCGTTACGCGTATTGCTCAGCCTCCTGATCCTCTTCACTGACCTGGCAGCGAGAGGTGGAGGAGTTGAGGACCTTAGCAGTCTTGGCATCTGCGGTTGTCGGAGCCGTCGCTTCGGAAGTGATGCTGGTAGCGATGCTGGCGGCGGTTCTTGTATGACAGGCCCTGAAGGAGGAGCAGGAGCCACCCTTGAAGTTTTCTCCTCGGTGTCCTCGGTGTCTGTCCAAAACCTTGCGGGTTTCCTCCTCGGTTCGCCGCGAGGCGGCAAATCTTCAAGGTTTTTGGCCCAAGGAACAACTTGTTGAGCGAGATGGCAAGCTCTTTCAGCATCAGATGGACAGTAGGCAAGTGCAGGGATCTGACCTGCACCAAGGACATTTGGGTAACGAGTGGCCAAATATGCTTTCTTCAGCCATGCCATGTCCGGGGTTGTCCCAGGCAACTGGTCTTGGGCCAATTTCTGTGGTTCCGTCTCAGGGTCAGCTCCTTTGAGGCGTAGGTGCAAAGCCTCGAGATCGTGACCCTCTTGACCTGTGAACTCTTCTGTCGTCAGACCACAGGTTCGCAGCATCGCAGATTTCAAGGCCTTCTCCACAGCTTGCGATGCATGAAACACAGCTGGCGAGGAGAATGGACGTCCTGCCGAATCTGAAGCCTCCTTGAGGTGCAAGGCTGTTTGAAGATCATACTCTGCTTGAGACAGCCAAATGGAAGCCTGGCTTTCATTGACAGTCCTCCGCACAATGTTTCACTTGTTTTTGACAGGACAGAACCCGCAGAAAACACTAGAAAACTTCAGGCCGTTGTAGTCAACTGTTGAGCTGTCATTAAACAAGAGATCCATGAGGATATAAAGCATACTTGATCAAGTTTGCTGACAATATTTGCATGTCATGTACTTATAAGACCTATTGTGATGTCCAGCCTTGGCAATGTCCAAGTTTGCGGCTCTGGTTGGATCCAAACACGCACAGGCGGAGAGTGCTTGGTCGGGGCTTGCCTCTGCGGCGGCTGCTTCTGGCTCTTCCACTCCTCTTCAAACTCTTGGAACCAGGATGCCTTGACAGCACCATGAAAAAAAGGGTGTAGAATAGTTTTTGATTTTTTTGGCCTCAGGTTTTGGAATTTTGATTGGCTTTCTTTCCTGGTACCATTTGCCTTGGTTTGGAATTAGAACCTATCATTTTGCATGGTATTTGCTACATTTTGGCATGGTCACTTTGCATTTTGCATGGTATTTGGTACATTTGGCCATGTTCGCCTTCCATTTTGCATGGTATGTGTCACATTTTGGCATGTCAACCTCTCATTTGCATGGTATGTGCTACATTTTGGTGCTTCAAACGTTCATGCGAGTCTCTTGAGGGTTCTTTAAGCTTTCATGTAGGGTTTCATTCAAAGTTTCATTTAGGGTTTCATTTAGGGTTTCTTTACGGTTTCATTTAGGTTTCATTTAGGGTTTCTTTAGGGTTAGGGTTTCTTTAGAGTTTCATTTAAGTTTTTTTCCGGTTTGATGCAGGCTCTCTCATCGGGATTTCTTATCAGGAGTTCAAAACGTTTAAATGGGTTTCTGTAGAGCTTCTTTAGGGTTTCATTTAGGGTTTCTTTAGGGATTCTCTAGGGTTTCATGTAAGGTTTCTTTAGGGTTTCATTTAGGGTTTCTTTAGGGTTTCATTTAAGGTTTCTAGTTTCTTTATGGTTTCAATTTAGGGTTTCAATTAAAGGTTTCATTCAGGAGTTCATTTAAGTTTTCTTTAGGGTTTCATTCCAGGGTTTCTTACCAGGATTTCTTTTCACGATTTCTACACGTTCAAGTGGGTTCCTTTAGGGTTCCTTCAGGGTTTCATCTAGGGTGTCATTTAGGGTTTCATTTAAGGTTTCATTTAGGGTTTCATTTAGAGTTTCATTTAGGGTTTCTTTAGGGTTTCATTTAGGGTTTCTTTAGGGTTTCATTTAGGGTTTCTTTAGGGTTTCATTTAGGGTTTCTTTAGGGTTTCATTTAGAGTTTCTTTTGGGCTTCAGTGTTTTCATTTCGGGTCTCATTTAGGGTTTCTTTAGGGTTTCATTTAGGGTTTCATTTGGGGTTTCTTTAGGGTTTCATTTAGAATTTCTTTAGGGTTTCAGTTTGGGTTTCATTTAGGGTTTCTTCAGGGTTTCATTTAGAGTTTCTTTAGGGTTTCAATTTGGGTTTCATTCAGGGTCTCATTTAGGGTTTCTTTAGGGTTTCATCTAGGGTTTCTTTAGGCTTTCCTTTAAAGTTTCTTTAGGGTTTCAATTTAAGGTTTCAGTCAGGAGTTCATTTAAGCTTCCTTTAGTGTTTCATTTAGGGTTTCTTTAGGCTTTCATTTAAAGTTTTTTTAGGGTTTCAATTAAAGGTTTCATTCAGGAGTTCATTTAAGCTTTCTTTAGGGTTTCATTCCAGGGTTTCTTACCAAGATTTCCTTTCACGATTTCTAAACGTTCACGTGGGTTCCTTTAGGGTTCTTTTTGGGGTTTCATCTAGGATGTCACTTTGGGTTCCTTTAGGGTGTCAATTTTGGGTTTCAGCTAAGGTGTTAGTTAAGGTTTCATTTAGTTTGTTCAGCGTGTTGTTTAAGGTTTCTTTGGGATGTCATTTAGGGTGTCATTTAAAGTTGCTTTAGGGTTTCATTTATGGTTTCTTTAGATTCATTTATATATGGTTTCTTTAGGGTTCATTTATGGTTTCTTTAGGGTTCATTTAGGGCTTCATGTAGGGTTTCTTATCAGGAGTTTTTAAGGGTTTCTTTGGGTTTCACCTAGGGTCTCTATAGGGTTTCATTTAGGATACACAACAGAATAAAGTAAAAGAAAATGAAAAACAAAGAGACTGTAAAGACAGGAAGCAAAGAAGCAAAGGAGCAGGAAGTAGAGCAGCAAAAACACATGACTGAAGAAAAGAAAAAGTAGAATAGTAGAAGTAGAAAGGCACAGAAGTACAAAAGCACAGAAGCAGGGAAAACAGAGAAGCAGAAAAGCAAAGAAGCAGGGACAGCAAAAAGCAGAAAAGCAGAGAAGGAGGAAAAGCAGAGAAGCAGGGACAGCAAAAAGCAGACAAGCAGAGAAGCAGGAAAAGCAGAAAAGCAGAGAAGCAGGAAAGCATAGAGCCAGGAACCCAAAAAAAAACAAAACCTGCCGCGAAAAAAAAAAAATGAATAGCCCTCCTGAAAAAAAAGCCCGCACCGGAAATCCCTGAAACTCCGCGATTTTCTGAAACCAGACAGGATTCGGGAAGTCTTGGAATTGTTTGGAACTGTTTTAAGTTCTCAAGTCACTCAAGTCATTGACACAGTGTCAAGTCTGCGGTGCCTGCGATGATTTCCGGCGGTAGGCCCGGTAGGCTTTGGGCTCTGGCTCTGCCCACGGTTCTTCCCACCCCTGAACAATCGCATCCAAACTTCCAAAATGTCCCAGTTGAGGATAACGATAAGATAGTACTGATTCAGACCTCAATCGATGACATCTTTGGAAATCCACCAAATCATACATGATATATCCCAACATGACCGACGTACCCTTTCCCAGCCTGCTCGGACTCTTCCGTGGTCTTTACAGCATCTTCCTGCAAAGCTTCAGCGTCCACCCCAAATTCATCCAGCCACCGGTCGTCGCCACCACCGTTGCGAAACCAAACTTCATGTTTTTTAAGCCTCAAGCCATTTGCCAGACACAAGCTGGGCAAATCCCTGGAAGATCAATGCAAGAAGGAAAAACTCCAATACTTGCCAAAACAACTGCCTTGAAGACCCAGCAGCATGCGGAAGATCAGATTGTTGAAGGGTGTGTTTCCAGACTTGTCGGGATGCCACCGCAAAAACAATCTGTGCAGAGCCTTTTTGTAGTCGGCTGACTCCATTTTGGCCATGTCTCGGAGCTGAGCTTTCACCTCGTTCAGCATCTCTCGATGATTCTGACTCACTACTTCTGCATCATTGCCAGGACCAGCCGCCAAGCAAATTGAATACGATTGGAAGCTCGAAGCACCTGAGTTCTGAGAGACACCAGAGATCTTGTACAAACAGTGATGGCACATAGTTTCATAGCCATTCTTCGAGACTTGAACTCGGTAGCGTCGCATTAAACCTCGCTGATCATGCGCGCGTGGTTTCCCATCAAGTTCATCGTTCCATGGGGCCACCCGAGCCACAGTGAACTCTCCGCTTTGCTCTGCAATCACGTACTCCCCAACCTGCAAGGGAGCTAAACCCTGGCTAAACCCCCAGCAAAACGCAATGAGTACATCTTTTGACATCTAAAAGAATAGATGCAATAGATGCAATAGATGCAACGCAAGGATATCACAGGCCACCAACGAGCAGGACGTCATTTGGCCTGAAATGCCACTTGAAGTTGTTGGTTAAACCTGTTGGGGGTTCCCTGCATGATGCCTTGCCTCAAAAGCGACATTCATCGCATAGTTCAAGTTTTTATGCAGCTCCTTCGGAAGCCTGTCGCCAATGCCCAGGCACATGTCTGTGTCCAACTCGTTGTCGATCTGGAAACTTCGTAGGACATCTGCAATGCCTGTGGGGCCCTTGTTAAATGCAAGCTTCAACACTTCTTTGAAAGGTCGTTCCACCAGTTTCAAACAGCATACCAACCCAGGCATCTGGCAGAATGCAGCAAACATGTCGCTGACAGCTCGATCAGGAAAATTGAAGGCATCATCACTGATCAGAAGCTGATCAGACTGAAGAACTGCACATGTGTTCTTTTCGCTGCCCTCCAAGACCTGTTGTCCATCTATCCAGCGCAGTAGGCTCGTAAAGTCTCTCGGCACGGACTTGATGACTAAGTGCTGGAGTTTTTCTTCCACCATCTTCTGACTCATCGGCCCGCAGTCGTTTCCATACTTGTCGTCGCTTTGCAGCATGGCCTCTACATTCTACATCACAGCGTCCCCCACCACATGGGTGAATTTTTTGGCAGTTCGGGAAACATCAAAAGTCTGAACTTGTTTAATCTACAGTAGGCGTTCGTCTGCACCATTTGGGACCCATGAATGTCCATACTTGTTTCTGCACCATTAAACGTGAAGCTACACCTGAGTTTCTATAGTAACTCCTGACACCGTACCGCTTGTCAACTCTGGCCTGGAACCCTTGCGAGAACAAGGGTGAAGAAAAGAATTTCCGAAGTGTATCCTGGGCAGGTAAAACAAAACACGAACAAGCGCCAAATGATGTGTCCAGCACCGCTACACAGGCCTAACACAAGATTGAAAAATTCTCTCCTGGAGGCTCCCGGGGTGGACATCGAGAACGTCCACTTCGCTTGCGGCTATTTCTTCTACCTGGGAATCGAAAGCAGCTCTACTCATTGAAAATCACAGATTCGACCCAGCACATCTGATCTCAGGAACCCTATTCCAGCACGATGTTCAGTGTTCAGGGTTGAGCAATGCGTGTATGTTGAGTCTGGTTCATACCTGTCCTTTCGATTGCTCTTTGAACATATTTACAACCCAAAGAAATCAAAATCTATAGGGGGAAGAACTGACAAACCATGAAAGCAAAGCAAACATGATTCAACACGCAGCAGTCAAACAGTCAAACCGAACCAATAAATGGCATTCATGCTTCTCAAAATTTAAGGCCCAGCAGTTTCCAAGTGCAAGAGTGAACGCCCCAGGCGAAGCATCCAGCCGCAATCTCCGCGCAAATGAGAATATGTCAGGCGAAGCATCAAGTCTGCATTCTACATGCAAGAGAGAAAACACCAGGCACGCAACTAAGTGCACATACCTACGTGCAGCGGAGGGAGAGGGAGGGAGGGAGGGAGGGAGAGAGAGAGAGGGAGAGGGGGAGAGAGAGAGAGAGAAGAGAGAGAGAAGTGAGATGTAAGTCAAACATAGCATTCATAATTCTGCAAGTGAACTTTTGTGTCCTTAGCCAGCTCCACCCCAGCTCCACCCCAGCCCACCCCAACCCACCCCAACCACGTCAAGAAAAAAAGACTAAACCGTGAGTGCGGTTTTCAACCCGCATGCAAAGACTTGTAGTATTCACAAAGTTTTTTTTGAATGCGCCTGTTGAAATACGAAAGTCGCTGCAATAAAGCCTTTTTTCCACCTAAGGCCATGCCTCAGAACCTTTCTCCTCATGGCGCCGGTGTGCAGAGCCCATCAATATCTGGATTTGCACCTTCACAGGAACCATGCCCTGAAGGAAAGGCAGTAGACTCAATAGACCATGATCACAAGTTCGGTCTCTTGGATCAAGAAACCAGATGCATTCTAGTGCAGCCAATTTGCAAGGCTTGACACCGGCTTAAGCCCGGCGCAAGACAATGATTGCAGCATGGCATCCGTTACCTCTTTTCCTAGCCAGGCAAGAGCCGAGATGCATTTAACGAAGCACTGGACTAGCGCATGTCACTTCAGAGATCACCAGAGCGTGCAGCGAGTGGGCTTTAGTCAAGTTGTAATCGGCTGTACTTCCCGCAAAGCAATTGCAAACATGACTCGCGCAGCAAACCCACAGTTCCAATGGATTATCAACTATGATGCCCATTCCCGTTGCCATTTGGAGGGTATCCTGTGGTATGCCCGGCTTCAAACTGCATGTGGTATGTTCAAATCTGGCCTTTTGGCTATGATCAAGTGTAGTATCTGCACACTAGACATGAACTAACACAGACACTGTAGGGGATTGAGCGACCTCTCCTCTGCAGGCTTCTTCGGCCCAAGTGAAAAACAGGTGTTTTCGCTGCTCCGCAAGCAGGTTATGAGCCCAAACCGTACCTCGCTTTGCTGAAACATGGCGCATCGTCGTGGGAGAAGCGAACCTGGACATCGAGAAGGGTATCTCTACATGAATGGGGATGAGCAGGTGATCCCTTTCTGGTCTCGAAGAGTACAAGATGCAGCTGTGGTGGATGGGCTGAGACAGGCCACCTTGCCGCAGATTCCGGGAACTCCGTGGAGTCTACCTCCTGTTCCTGCTGATGAGTGGGATCCAGGAGATGAAACACCAAGACCGGTGCAAGGACTTCTTGGGGCGATGGGCAGCGGTGGAGGAATGGTTAGAAGTCAAGGCGCAATGCCAACTCAAATAGCGTTTGCTGAGATCCACAAACTCCAAGACCACAACGCACCCAGGTGTTCAGGATGAATGAGGAGGCAGCCAACTTCAACCTCTTCGACTTTGATGGGGACCTAGCGCATCAATCTTCTTGTGCAGGAATTCCTCAAGTAGATCTTCTTGGCCCTCTTGCTAGTAAAGGACATCGAGGGAAAGGTCAAGGGGAAACGATCAAAGAGAACGACATGGTGATGTGCTTCGTTCTCAAGGACCTCTACGGCAAGGTCATGGAGAAAGGGGTGGTAATGCTGCTGGACAAAGGCAACGTTCTCTCGATCTCCTAGGTGATGTTCTTCGAGGTTCACATGGTGATGATGCAACTCTGCAATCAGGGCGGGGCCCACGAATCCATCAAAGGGGTCCTGAAAACCTTCAATGTGGGGGCAATCGCCAAAATAATGACCGAGATCCTCGTGGACTTTCGGCAGATCATCAACGAAAGCATCGAAGCCGACCAAGAGGTGAAGATCGTTTTCAATGACAAGGTCAAGATCATCTGCTGGGTAAAGAAATCCATGCAGAGCCAAAAAAGGTCGAGTCAAAGGATCAAGAAGGCCCAACGTTGTTGAGCTCTCTGCTGGTGCAACAGTTGATGCAGGAGAATGAGGAGCTCAGAAAAAGGTTGGATGCAATGAGCCAAACCCAGCAACCTCCTCGTGCGCAACAAGTTCAACAAGTTCAACAACATCAAGATGAGTTGGACACTTCAAGTTGGGAGTCTGTGCCTTCAAGAACGACTCCAACAACGCCAACGAACCACCAGACAAAAGACGTGAACAAAGTCACTCCTGGTGGAACAAGACTTCCTGCCAATCGAAAAGGTGGAGAAGGATCCAATGCCACCGCCTTTGCCTCTGGTACCGCCCATGCCTCTGGGCGGGGGTCAGCAAATGGCTGGGACCTCAGTCAGTCCATGTGGTTTCTAAGCAGGATGATCGTGATTTACATGGCTTTTGGAACAGCAGAAGAGGTGAAGTTCAACAAGTACCAGATCCCGAAGCGGAAAGGGTCCAACGACTTGAGAAGAACTCAAGGATCTCCGTGAAGCTTTGACTATGCGGCGGATTCCAGGTCAAGATCCCTTTCGTGCTTATGGAGCATAACCATTTCAAAGAGTGGGACCTCCGAATGCTGATCCATCTATGGCTCAGTGGAATCTCCGTCAATGACGGACTGGGTCCAGGTCAACAGTGCAAATCCCCATCTTCATCAACAAGGGCAATCCATGTCTGGAAACCAACTTGGAGGCGGATACCCATGTCAACCTGGAGACCAACGTGGTGGACTTAATGGGGGAGCGGGACAACCACAAAAAGGGCGGCCAGTTTGGAGATCATCAATATGGTGGTCAAAATCATGGAGGTGGAAACTCTGTACCAGGGAATTTCCTGGGTGGAGGAGTTCAAGATGACCGGCCTTGCGAAGAAGAGCTCAAACCGGTGACCATCACTCTTCCCAAACTTCCTGACTTTGGAGGCAAAAACCAAGGGCTCGAAGCTGGCGACTGGATGGCGCAAATCAGACCTCAGATCGCCGACGTGAGCCATAGAGCGATGTGGTGGTGGGATACCTTGGAAACCATGACCACTCAACGCTATCAACAATGGTTGGGAAGCGACCCGATCACTCGTCTCAATGTACAACCTCCTTCGGTGGCGGAATTGCCCCACGGATTAGGCGCTTCCAAAGAGTTTGGCTTCAGAGATGATTGCGAATCGCGAGCTGGGTGCAGCTCAGATCATCTTCAAGGTGATGAAGGTCTACCAGCCTGGCGGATTGGGGAGAGGCAAAACACTCTACAAGCCCTGACAACAACCCAAACCGCAGGGACATCTCTGGAGGCTTCAACATCTTTGAAGATGTGGCACAGGCATTACACTCGTGCGGGAGAATTGAGCGCCACACTACCTGATCCAACCCTCATGATTGGGACGTTGGACCGCATCATGAGCAAGCTCTTGCAATAAAACCCACAGGCGACGTTCCGGCTGAATGCATTCAGAATGCAAGCCCAGGTGGACACACGTCCTTCAACCGACACCGTTCAACAGCCAGGGAACACCTTCGGTAAAAACCCTGAAGGATCAAAAGACTGGTTCTCCAGCACAAGTTCAACAAGTTTGCCGCTTCTGGAAATCTGAGGGCGGATGCACCCAGCCCATGAAGACGGCAAGTACCACTGCTATACCTGCGGGGCAACATCCCACAAGAAGCCGGACTGCCCCTATAACTCTCCGACTAAGGATGACAAAAGCCAAACTGCGACTGGAGCTTCAAAGGGGTCTCCAGCCTATGGGAGTGGGTCCGGTCGTGGTGATGGTAAAAGCTCTGGGAAACAAGGAAAGGGAAGTCCCAAAGGAAAAGGTGGAAAAAATGCCAACAAAGAGGACCAGAAGGGCAATACAGCAGGATCAAAAGATGATAAAAAGAATGTGAAAAAGATTGAAGCCGGAGGAGGAAAAGAAGCATCAAGTGATTCCAAAGGATCTTCAGGTGCTGGTACGGGGGAGAGTTCGACGTTGGTGACTGAGGTATCCTCGTTGGTCAAAACTCTCAAGACTCCGGAAGCCTCCCTACGGCATATCGCCATGTCAAGACGGTCAACATCCGGTAGATTGACATGGGCAAGAACCAAAGGGTACTCATTGATGGTGGAGCTACTCATGTTTTGAGGAAAGCTCGATCTCAAGAAGAAAATTGTGGATCACGGTGAATTGGTTCAAGTCCCTGTGGCATCTGGAACCACAGACTTGTAGCAGGATGTGGTGACAGGACGCTTCACAATGTTCAAATGATCATCCCAATGGCGGCATTGACGCAGCTGGGGTATGAAGTGAAGTGGACGGGCCGGTGCAGCTTGATCAAAAATTTCCAACACTCGACGTGAAGGGCTTTGCAGTCTCCAACAGGTCGAAGATCAGAAGCGACGTGAAACGCAATTGAAACTGGCAGCCATAAAACCAAATTTGGAACTGCCAAAAGCCTGTCCGGAGGTGGAAGCTGTGAAAAAGCTAATGGCGATCTTTCCCGAACTACCTGCTGATCTGGTGAAAGAGATCCCAGGCTGTACCGAGGTGGACATGAATCAGGTGATCTTCAACCGACACCATCGACGAAAAGTTCAATGCGCAAAAACCTTGGTGGTGCATCTTTTCTCTGGTGATGATCCGAAGTTTTGGATGGCCCGGGAGAAGAACGGTGGTGTCATCATCTGCATCAAGCTCTCGAAGAACGCTGACCTTCGCAATGGCCACTTGTACGGATGGTTGGAACAACTGGCGAGGAGCGGAAAAATAGATGTTCTCCTTGCTGGACCGCCCTGTAGGTCAGTCAGTGTTTGTCGACTTCGATCTCTTGATGGTGATGATGGGCCTCGCCTGGTTGGGGCAAGACATGGTCGAGAACGGTTTGGCCGTGATGATCTCACTGAGGAAGAGCTCAAGCTGGTTTGCAATGACAATTTGCTCTGGATGCGGACTTGCCTCTGCAGACCAAAAGAATGATGAATCAAAAGGCCCATCAAAAGATTACGATGATCCATGGCAAATTCTTCCACATCGACATGGTGAACTTACAGCGGCTGAAACTGGTGGGATGCCAAGGATCAGTTCTGGAAAGAAAAGGTGACTGAACTTCAAGATGTGGAAGTGCGCAACCTCAACTTTGCGGTGCCCATGCGCAGGCATTCATGTGAAGCAGTCCGTGCAGTACAAGAAGTGTACATGCGATTACGGACACTCCAGTTGCCGGTGCTGCGCCTTCATAGCGATCAAGCTCGGGAGTTCATGGGTGTCAAACTCCGGGATTGGTGCACTCAAAGGGACATCTTGCAGACCAGTACTGCTGGCGACGAATCTGCAGGAAATGGCCGATGTGAGTCTGAGCTAAGCATCATCCAGGCACAAACGCGGGTGCATCTTCGGGCAGCTGGGCTGGAAGCCGATGGGTGGCCTCTTGCTTTGAGGCACACGGTGGAACAACGCCAACGAGATCAATTGGCTGACTGGGATCATCCTTTTGAAAAGACCCGTGTTCTGGGTCCAGCAATGGGGATGAGCACTACCAGCAACGGGTACCTACATTCAGTCCCTCACCACGGGCAAGTTTATGCGCTCTACCGTGGTGGTCAATCCTCCTGAACTACCTCCGGTTCTTCCTGAACTCCCACAACCTGATGGTGATGACTATTCACCCTCTTACATGCCGGAAGGTGAAGAAGAAGATCATCTTCAAGATGATGTTGAAGAACCCATGGAAGTATGTCCTGATGATGTGGTCGGGCAACTTCGTGCTCCTCGAGGTGGTGCTGAAGTCGAAGTTCAAGTTTTGGATCGCAAACAAAAGCTGGTGCCAACTCCCGGGGAGCTTCATCTTGCTGATGGCAGTCCTCCAAGAAGACTTCGTGGCAAACAGCAGGTGGATCTTCTCCCTCCAAGCGTCTCTAAGCTGCTGTGGGCCACAACAGGGGGGAATGCACTGGAACAGTTGGTGTCCTCAAAGACTTCGACCAGTGTTCCAAATCAAAAAGGAGATGAAGATGAACATGAAATGTGGGAAGGAGATCAACAACTCCAACCTGAAGTCCAAAAATACCTCCATCATATTCACGAACTTTGTCTCCTACAACACAATGAACTGTGTCGTCTTCGAAGAGAGAAAACCCAAATTGGGGACTATGACATGTTGGGGAAAACATTGAAGAGTATCGATGATGAGGATCAACGATTTGAAGGAGCACTTCGGGGCTTGGCTAAGCTTGAGCCTATGGTCAAAGAGCAGGAGACCCTGGTCATCAAAACGCTTACCCTGGATGAAGTTCGAAAAGAGCTGCCTGAAAATGCAAGGGCCCAATCAAAGCGGAATACGATTCCCTCTTGAAGCACACGGCCATCAAACCCATCAACAGGGAGCAGCACCAGGATCTTCAAAGAACTCACGACATCGAGGTGATTCCTGGAAAACTTTTGGCAACAATCAAGCCACCATTGAAAAGACAAGCACGACTTGCCTAAAATGAAGATGCAGGAGTGGCAGCTGGTGGGCTATTACGGCGAGTACGAGGCCTCTGGTGTCAAAGGCATCTCAATGTGGCTGGGGCTGCGCGACGGTCGATGTAAAGACTGCTTTTCTTCAATCTTTAAGACGCGAAGAAAAAGGCAAGTTGACTTTGGTCACCCCGCTGGCGATCACCAAGGAAGTCAAAGTATGTGGCCAAGAATGGTGGCTAGTGAAGGGCGTAATGGGCTGGTGGAAAGTCCTCGAGAGTGGGCAATCTAGCGTGATGCCACGTGCAAGACTATATTTGGAAAGGTGAAGCTGGTCAACAGCGCCGGATGTCTCCAACACCGGAGCCACACATTTGGTCGCTTGAAGAGATGGAAAAGAATTCCAAAGGCGAGAAATGGAGCGTCATTGGCAACATGGGGGTCTATGTGGATGACCTTTTACTTGTGGCCCCAGACAACATCCTTGAGGAAGCGCCGACTGCTCTCGAGGAGAAGTTCACGTTGGCCACGCCCGAATGGGTCACGATGGAGAACACGGTCACCTTCTGTGGCTATGAAATTTAAAAGACTGAAAAGGGCTATGCTTTGGGGCAGGAGAAATACACTAAATACACCTCATCGAAAAGCAGACTGCTGGAATCCCTCGCCCAAAGGTTGAAGAGGGACCAGAAGAGCCTAGCGAGAACCTCACCGGTTCGACAAGGAGATCGAGCGAAGAAAGCTCCTGGAAAAGAAGGGGCAATCGAAAGAAGATCTTCGGCAAGAGGCTGTAAAAGCATCAAAAGGGCTGACCCAGAAAGAGAAGGCCGAGATGCAGATGATGATGCAGCATCTTCCACAAGCTCTCACTCGACCTGATCGTGAGGAAGACCCAGCACCACGAAAGGTTGTTCTCAAAGAGAGACAGCATGGGATGGCACCTACAACCGGAGGAGGATACAACCTTCCAGGCCCACCACCACCAGGGTTCACAGGAGTCTGGAACGAAGCCACAACATGGCCAAGCTCAAGGACCTCAAAGACCTCTGTGGCATCAAGGAGCTCCCATGCAACAAAGCATGGCTCAAAGACATGTCTCTTTAGACTTGGGACCACTGCGTTATGGGACACCGGAAGAGGTGGCTGCCTCAACGGCTTGGCTGGATTTGAGGCCTACAGCGCCAACTTCAACAGTGTCAGCCCCGGTTGCTCACACTCAAGAAGAAGCTCCGGTTGCCCAGCCTCGAGAAGAAGCTCCACAAGAGACTCTCCTCGAAAGAATTCGTAGGCTGTCGCGCAATGGCTTTACGTGTGGCACAGGATCCCCGGCGGCTTCGGCGCGGACTATTTTATTTATGTTTTCTTTTAGTGGTTTCACGATGTCGGAAAAAAACGGGAAATTTTCAGATATGTTTTTAATCTTTTTTTATGATTGAATTTATGATCTTTTTTATGACGAAATTTATGATTTCTGGACCGCTTGGGCCAGGGAGAGTCCGGGTCTCGGAATCGTCATTAAAGAAACATTTTAAAAAAATGTTTTTAAGTGATGTTTAATGTTTTTTTTAGTGAAAATTCTACGATTTTTTAAAGAAAAATATGATTTTTTAGTGACATGTTAATGTTTATGTTTTTTAAAGAATGAATATTTTTTTATGAATTCGAAAGGGTAAGATTTTTTCTGATTTTTTAGGGTTTTTATTTTTTAATGTTTTAAATGATTTCTGAATGATTTTTAATGAAAATTTTATGGATTTGTTTATGAAAGTTTTATGTTTTTCTTGCGATTGTTGAAAGATTTTAAATTATTTTGTTTGAATGGTTCATGATCTTTTATATGAAAATGTTCTGACTTTTTGAATTTGAAGCGGTAAGAAAAATCATGAAAGGATCAAATTTTATGTGTTTAAATGAAAACTTTATGATTTTCAATGATTTTCAATGATTTTTTAAAGATGTTTTATGAATTGTTTATGATTTTTTGATCTATTTATGAAAATTTTATGATTGTTTATGAATATTTTCTATGTTTTTTAAAAAAAAGCTTTTACTTGTGATTTTTTGTGATTTTTTTTATGATTCCGAGGGCCGGGCCCTCCCGGGCCCAAGCGTTCCAGAAATCATAAATTTCATCATAAACCCAATCATAAATGAATCATAAATGAACGACGATAAGAAAAAAACAATCATAAAATTCCTCATATTGAAATCGTAAGAAAATAAAAATAAAACTATTTTTAACATATATATAAGAGGCTCCCTTGCTACTTCCAAAGTCTCAAGACTATTTCAAGCCGGGAGTCAACAGAGCCGGAGGTGATCGAAACGCAATATGATGAGGGATCGCAGGTTCAGAACCAACACATGGGCCTTCGACCCAAGGCGAATCCGGTTCTTCGACGGGAAGCCTCTCACAAGGCTATGGCTGCTGGAGGGGATGATGATGATCGTCGACACCGAAGAGATGGGGATGACCCCGAACGAAGTCGACCACCTCGTGAGCCGGAAACTGATGGAGACGAAGCTGAAGCTGAAGATGAAGAAGATGATGATGATGATGATGATGATGATACGGAGGACCCCGAGCACATCTTCAAATTGCGGAGGTTCTCAGGTTGGCTCACAAGGGGTGGCAAGCGCAATTGGCAACAAGCTGGAAGATCCTCGTAATGGACGCCCCAGAAGTTGAGAAAGTCCAGAGGCCACACTGCGATGTTATGGCCACAGCAACAAGGACAAGGAACTCGAGAAGAGGCTGCGACCAACAGCACCCACAGTCCGAACTTGAGCTGGCAGACGGTGATGGGCAAGCGCAAGCAGCCAAGGACCTTGCGGGTGACAAATCAAGGAGGCAAGGGTTCAGGTCAAGGGAAACCGGTGCTTCATGGAAGAGGTGGAGGACCAAATCAGGCGCTAAAGAGCTGCGAATGCAAGGGCATGGGTGCATCGAGCTCCCGAGGAGTTGGTCTTGCCAGACGTGGCATTTACGAGGAGTTCGTGAAGGGCAAGAAAGGCCATAAAGGCGATGGAAAAGATGCCCAAGAACCCTATGCAAATGGTCCAGATGAAGCCTATGGAGAAGAGGGTGAAGCAAGAACCCTTGGATGAGGATTTGGAAGTGATCCCAGAAGGGGCGGATGAAGATGATGAAGAAGAAGGTGAAGCGGTGGTAACGCCATCGGGGCCGACTACAGCGACTTGCCGAGCGAGGCGACAACATTGCCTACGCTGACGGTGACAACTCTGCCAAGCGAGGCAAATACTTGGGCCTTGGGTCTGACCAGAAGACCTGTAAAGATGGCTGCCGCGGGAAATGAGTGCACCAAAGGTGACACTCATGTTGTGGCGTTTTGAGCCATGCAACAAGAGCACCAGCCTCGCAACTTGCTGTGTGCTACATAACAAATTTTAGGCTGTAGATGCCTTCCCTGATGCAGGGCGATTTTGGCAACCTGCCAAACGGGGAGTGCATGTAGTATTTTCAAATCTGGCCTTTTGGCTATGATCAAGTGTAGTATCTGTACACTACACATGAACTAACACAAACACTGTAGGGGATTGACTTTTTTAGCTCAAGTAAAAACCGGTGTTTTCGCTGGTTTGCAAGCACAAACAAACCCAGATGGTCAGGCTCCTTGGAACATACAGAAACGCAATGGCCCAGGATGGCAAAGTCGATCTTTCCAGCAGTCCATGTCCAGCCAAGCCTCGGACAAAGGGCCCGGTCCCTGCATTTGGCACCAGCAGGACCCCGTCAGCAAGATGGTTGTTCTGTTTCATAGCTATTCGCCCAAAAAAATGTCCCTGCGGTATGTTGAAACCTGAAGCTGATAGCTTCACACCACAACCGCCTCTGCAGTAAAGCGGAAAAGGATGGAAAAGGAGTGCACCACAACCACACTCATTTTTTAATCATTTTTCACCGAGCAACAAGTTTAGACACCTCTCCCATTTTCTTGTCCTGGTCTGGCAAGAAGAACTTCAGGGGTTCCAATGACTCGTCAGACTCGTCTCCGAGACTTTGGACACAACAGTGAAAGCCTTTGACACAACTTTGCAGGACTTCCTTATCGTCAGCCATGATATGCTCCTCGTTGTGCTGAATCTTCTCTGCCACACGCTGAGTCACTCTCGCCAAGTCATACACATCTGGGCTGTTTTTGACACCCATCTTTTCGTATAACTGTCGGAACTCGTCGTCTGCTTGGCGCAAATGACCCTGGAAGTCGGCTGCAACAAGCGCAGACTCCGAGACTTTGAAAAAGAAGCACCTCCTGAAGCAGCGAACACCAATGTTTGTGTGGAAAGAATTCTTCTTGCATTAATCGACTTTAAATATTCGCGAACAAACACTCAATCTAACCTGACAGTACGTTGTACACCCATAAAGTCCTGGGACTTGCCAGAATCGTCGGGTTCTCCGGCTTCTCCGCTGCATCTGACTGTACTATCTTGACGCAGCGTGCGTGAGCATCGGAGAATTGGCTGAGTTGCTTCAAGTCCGAATCTGGCCATGTCCTTCTTTTGGCCTCTTCAAGGCAAGCCTTCAGCTCTTCCTGGAATCGGCTCTTAGAGGCTGGGAGGAGGAGTTCTTCCTCGTCAGGATGAGGGAGCGAGCAAAGTTTCAGCATGTGTTTTGCGAGCGAAGGGAATGGCGCATCCTTTGGAGCTACATAAGCCCCCAGCACAGAGCGCATCTCCTGAATGATGCGAAATAGTTTTGACAAACCGATTGCACCACCGCACACAACTTGGTATTTGATGAATTCACAAAGTGCAAAACTAAAACCCCAGGACCTCAAGCTCATCATCAAGATGTGTTAAAGCCAAGCATCAGTGGCATGGTACTCGATAAGGTGCTCCAACTGCACAGGCTTATGATCCGTATACGCATGGAGAGCGACTGGACAAGTGATCCAAAGCAAGGAGGCACATTGGTCAAAAGCAGTTCCTCCGAAGGGCCGAAGCCTCAAAGAATCATGTTTCCACTTCCTTGGCCCTGAGAGTGTCAAGCTCTTCTCGATCTCCTTCAGGGTCAAGGGTTTTCGGCCGTTCGGGTATGGAATGTTGATGTCGAAAAATGCTACGGCATCAGCCACCTCCGTCACACAACTGGTTGACACAAAGCAGTGTTGTTTGAGTTCTGAGTACAAAATCACTGTCAGAGTCAAAGCATGACATTTCATCCTGTCCTTTCTTAGCTCTTCATCGGAAGCCAGTGAAGCCGTCACAAGGATGTGAAGCTGTGCCGCTTTGACCAATGGTTCGGAGAAATTTGCGGCCATCTGATGTGCCAAAGTTTCAACGAGATGGAAGGATTTCTCACGCAAATCCTCTGTCATGCTGATGCTGGTCCTCAGGCGCAAACCCTTGCTAACAAGGCATTTTGCTGCTGGATGTTGCCTTCCACTCCCTAACGACCACTATTTAGCAGCGGTTAGTTGTGTTGATGGGATTTTTCTTTTTGACACCTCAACACTCCAACAGCCAAGTCTCCGGTGTGAATGCAGCTCTTGTGCGCACTTGAGCAGCAAAGGTGCCGGGATAGACAGCTTCAATCCCAACCTTGAAAGCACAGCCAAATAGCGAGGTTCGTGAAGCCAGTCGGCTGGCAAGTCCGCAGACAAGCAGTTTGCAAACAGCTGAGCCACGGGGCCTTTTGATGGATGGATCAAAGACTGGGCCATTTTCAAACGTCCTTCGACGTTTGGGACAAACGCTGTCGCCTTTGCGGCCTCAGTGACTTTCTGAGATTTTTCGACAACGACAAACTCACGCAACTCGTCCAGGTAGGGCGCAGCCTTCGTGCTGTCTGCGCAGACTTTGGGCAACTCGGGGATGATGAACTGCACCATGAAGTCTTCACCGTTGCACAGCTGGATGCCCAAAAACTCATAGATTGGCTTCGTTGACTTGGTAGGGTAGGACAACAGCACTGCATTCGAAGGCATCAATTGTTCCAGTGCGTGCGCATGTTTGTCGTTTGGATGTAGGCAACAATGCACAACATGTTCCCGGCAAAGGTCTGTGAAGCCTCCACTCGCAAGTTTGAAAAGCGGCAACTTCCTGATGTCATGAGCAGGCACCTGCGATGACTCTGAGATGACAAGCAACGAGAAGTGACTCAGCAGGTCATGTCTATCTGTCTCAGTCAGGTTCACCAAATGATCTTTCTGTGCAACCAGCAACATGATCACATCCCTGTCGCTTTGCACCACCTTGGATTTCAGGAAAGGTTTCTGTGAGCTCAAAACCCCACTTTGCAGCAAGAAAAGCCCAGCATGTAGCAAAGCCATTTCAATCTTCTGCTGGTTCTCTGCAAGAGCAACGGTCTGGGTTGCAAAGTCCAGGGGTACAACTCGGTTGCCTGAACCATGGCTTCGAACCGGAAGAATGCGCCATGACTCCATAACATGAAATGGATTGCAGCCCTGAGATCTGTTGGACATGAAGTTCCACAGGTGACGCAAGTAGCTGCTCTTGTCAAAGGCAGGCTCTACTAAGGCCAAAGTTTCTACTTCGCTCCTGTACGGTAGTAAATCATCTAATTCGAGCTGACGAACACCAATCGGCTTGACATTACCACAAGCGCCGGTGAAGACTTTCCATGCATCCCTATGTATGAAAAGGCTTCGATGGTTTGGAAGAAGGGCGTAATCAGTGTTGAACCGGACATTCTCCTCTCCAAACCCGCAAAGGTCATTTCCATGGGTCAACAACAATGGAACCCCTTCCAGGTGTTCACACCGATGCGTTGCCAAAGGATCGCTCCGGGGCATGACAAACTGCAACAGTTTCAGCACTGATTTGGGATCCGACAGCACAGTCATTCCGGTATTCTCCAATGCCACAATCTCAAAAACGGAACGACGCAGGCCTGCCCAAGTCTCTGCCAAAAAGTCACACAGCTCCGTCGCGTCCAACTTCCGCGGCTCTTCCATTTCAAGCATTTCAAGCACCTGCCGATACACTTCGAAAGCATCACCTGGCAGAGATGCCACTTGGAGGCCATCGAAAGCCAACTGATCTTGCAACTTGTCAGAAAGATCTGCCGTCCGCAGCAATGGCCTTGGCCCAGGCACCCAGTCGACCATAAACTCCTCAGAATCTCTGCTGGAGAGCACAGGGAAAATGGCATCCTCACGAGCTGCCCAAAGGGTGGAAACTGCCAACTCAGCTTCCAGTGGCTGCGCTTGCTGACACGGAATCAACTGGAAGAAGGTGTCCTTGCTGCTTGTTCATACCCGGCCCATGAAGCAAAGAAGATGAACAAGAATATACCAGTAGTACCCGCACGAGGCAGGGCGGAAGTTGCCTTAGGGATATACTATAAGACCTTGCTCATCTATAGAACTTGCATGCGCCGTGCGCCAGCCAAGCCCGTGCGTGCGTGCACTCTGCGAAACTGGTGTCTTGTTTCACATGTCACATTTGAAGCTCCACTTCGCACTTCGCAAGTCTCACTGCAGTCTTCACACTCCACACTACACACTTCACACTCCACACTTCACACTGCACTCTTCACACTGCACCCTTCGCAGTCAACACTTCACTTCACGCTGTACTCTCAAGACTCCACACTTCACACTTCACACTCCACACTTCACACTCCACACTTCACACTTCACACTGCACTCTTCGCACTCCATACTTCACACTTCATACTCCACACTTCACAGTCCACACTTCACACTTCTCACTTCTCACTGCTTCCTTCACACTCCAAACTTCACACTTCATCACACTTCACACTGCACTCTTCACGCCCCACACTTCACACTGCACTCTTCACACTCCACACTTCATCTCATCTGAGCTCTTCTCACCTTATCCCAGCTCATCTCTTCTCATCGCATCTCTTCTCAAATATCACCTAAGCTTTCATGAATCACTTCCCAGTACTACTACTAATCACTGTCGCAGCCTTGATGCACCCACCCCAATACGATTTACGAAGTCCAGCTGCAAAAGACAAAAGTAGCGGCAAGAAGCAACCTTGACACAGTCAGTACAATGCGATCTGCAAAGACCGAGTTGCAAAACACAATAGAACTACGCGCAACGGCGTCGGAAATTGCAGCTCGAAAACCGGATATCTCGACGCCAAAGCGAAAAAAAGACGATTTTGAAGCACTTTTTAAAAGGATTTTTAAAAGGAAAATTACTAGAGCCAAAATGAAGAAAATCTGCTGACAAGTCACTGTCGCAGCCTGGATGCAGCCACTCCAATATGATTTACGAAGCCCAGCTGCAAAAGACAATAGTATTACGCATGCAGCCGCTGCACCAAGCAACCTTGACGCAGCCACTACAATGCGATCTGCAGAGACTGAGTTGCAAAACACACAAGA
>Ga0126342_10002760_pt1 | contig 27996 bp, 18 predicted proteins | sample Cyp1metagenome_FD_92528 | JGI IMG/M metagenome (GOLD analysis project Ga0126342, IMG submission 92528) | Coral microbial communities from Lord Howe Island, Old Settlement Bay, Australia - Cyphastrea 1 metagenome | ecosystem: Host-associated > Invertebrates > Cnidaria > Coral ... | reverse complement strand
TTTTCACTTTTCGCTTGCCGATTTTGGACGGGCGCGTTCACGAACAGGTGTCTTCCGTACTGTTTTTTACAGTGTTTTTTGAAGGCGAGCGTCACGACCTATCAAAAACAGGAGGTTTTGGCCTAAAAATGCCCCCCCCCCAGGTAAACCTGTAACCTTTTACGAGTGCCATCCGGAAGATCACGCCCCAGCACCTTCGGTGCGGGCGGATTTTTCATTCAATTTAGGCAACAACAAATAAACCCAAAGACGAGAGTTTGCAGCTGCGGTCAGGGAAGGCCAAGAGCCAACATCATTCACCAGCCGCTGATAGAGGACGGCCTGGGTGTCTTAGTGTCACTTCAACAAGGCAGTTTCCCCGAGGATCAGGACATGTTTTAAAAGTTTCGAAAAAGAAACATGTGAAAGAATCTTGGCCAACACTTACTAAATAGAAACTTAGAATTCATTCCGCAGAAAGCTTCGCAGCAACTGCGCAGGTGGCCTCTCTTGCTCTGAAGTGGTGGCGCTTTCTGAGGCACAGTCAGTGTCCGATTTGCCTTTCACCCCTTGTCGCAGGGGAACAGTTTCATGGATCCTAAGTGGGTTGGTTGAAGCTGTCCAAGGTCCAAATATCACTGGCCAGAGGGTTCAACTATAACTCAGTTGATTCGCCACAGAATTGCCCACTTCTCTGCTGATCCCACAGAAACTTGTCCAAAGAAACCTTGCTGAACTTGACATCATACGGGGAAGACGGGAAGAATGATCGAATTCGGAAGGAAACCCAGAATCCCATGGTTTGGTCGCCATTTATTTTGCATCTCCAGGATCTCGATCAGATTCCGGGAAGTTCCACAGCTCTGGAGCTGAGTGAGCCACCCCTTGCGGTGCAGCCGGTGGAGGACTTGGTGCCATCTTCGATGCCCTGCTCGTGCCATGGCTGAGTTCACTTGCTGGATGGAATTCTGCGCTTCTATACTTTGGCATACCGCATACCTGACAAGAAAGTACAACAGTTTAAACATGAAGATCTCCGACAGAGAAGGCAATTCAGGTGTTTATTATTTGCCAATATAGTGCCAAAGCTGAAAAGTGCAGTCTCCAGCGACTGGACATTACAGGGCTTCAGGGTAGAATGGACAGATTGTGGTGGATGAGGTTATGCAGAGTATACAAAAAGTGAACTCGAGACCTAAGATTTTGGAAGTTGGCATTTTTGCACTTGGCCCATTCCGTCTCCAACTTTTCCAGGTTAGGATTTGGCTTAATGATTCGCAACTTGGAACTAACTGCAACATATGCACCTTTAAGACTTACGGATGATCATTGCTTCCGTTCTTTCTCAGTTTCTTTGGTTGTAATACTCTAGGAGCCTGGAGGGTTCTCTCCGGTGCCATTGGGCTGCCCTCCAGGTCAACAGAATCCCAGGCTGAGGAGCCTGGTGCAGAGGCTGCCGCAGCGCCTCCAGAGACTGACATCGGGTCATCGCTGCCACAGTCACGAGAGCTGCAAGAGCTACAGGTGGCGGGTTCAGGATTGAGCAAATTTGAGACGTGGGGGCAGCCTTGCAACATGTTATACAATCGGCAGCTTTGCCCAGTTGTTGCGGGGGAAATGTCAGAACCACAGAGCCGGGTAGCATGTCTTGACCAGGCGCCAGCTCGCCGCAGCATCTCGGAAACCTTGCGCGCTGCCTCTGCCGAGGACCAGGGTGGAGCTTGGGACACGCTTCGGATGATGGTCACACATTGGACCAAAAAACGCCCGGCAAAACTGGACAAAATGAAGGGTTTGATGAGCCTGATATACACTGCCTTGCAGCCTTCTGGCGGTCTAAACAAAGAGGTAAACAAACATGACCAGGAAAGGTTCAGTGGCTCTTATGAAAACTGAAATCTCCCACTCTTCCAGAATTGGAAACATCAGGTGTCCATTCCAAAGCAGACTCTTGCGGAACCAAAAGGAAGAGCCAACGGAGGGCACCTTTGAAGATCTGCTGGGCCACCTAGAGGCATCTCTGATGCAGGCGGGCTAGCAGGGCCATCATCCTGTGTTCAGGAGTGGCTCCAAGTTGCTCGTTCGTTAGCCAGAACATGCCAGTACCATGTTTAGCCAATGAGGTTCTCTTATCGCCATGGAACTTGCCTCTTCTTGACTGTAGACTCGTGTCTTAGTGGGTAACGGCTCAAACTCACTGAATCCTAACTAATCTGGACATTGACCAAAATGCGTTCGCCACCTCCTGGCGTTGCCAGGTGGAGTGTCGGCACGCTGTGGCGCTGCAGCGTGCCGAGCTCCATCTGCTGACATTGCTTGGTGGCCTTCGCGATTTTCTAACAAGGCGATCCTTCAGTGCCTCACTTTCCAACAAAACCAGATCGGGGATTTAATTGCAAGCACTTTTATCCCTTTCTTATTGCTAGATCATGGGGACGAGATGGGATCATTGCGGTGTCGTCATCCAACCACTTTTTGGGATTACAGCGTAGTTTTCACCAGACATGGTGGCAGATGTAGCCAGGCAGGAATCCTGCACCAGTACTGCGTTCCGCTGGTGCGTTGATGAAATCATGGTGGCTTACATGTTTGGATCCACTTTGAATTAACCATTCCGGGCATACCGTGTTGCGACTAATGTGTCAATGATGATCAGCTGGCACCATGCCTCTAGTCTCACCAAGAGGCCCAAGAGGAAATCATTGGAAACACTGCTTGCTGCTCTTGTGGCTTAATCATTTCCCATTATTCCATCCTTATCCCAGGGTCCCATGATTGCTCTGGTTCCCCCTTCCCCTCCGACAGGTCCCTCCGTAGCCAGCCACGGCACCGCTCGATGGAGCTGGTGGGCTGCGCGCGGGCCTCGCGGCTGCGGGCCGTGTTGGACTCACTGCAATTGTCACCAGGTGATGTGGGGAAGAAACTTGGGAATAGGGGAGGCCACAGGAGATGCGTTAATAACTCATTATTAAGGGTTACTAATGGTTCAGGATGTCAACCCAGTAGGGAGACTGAAGGGTTGGGGGAACATGTCAGGGGCTAGGTGAAGCTTTGAATTTCTTTCCGTTATGTTGTGGTCATTTTTGATGGACGAAGAGATCTCAAAGAGATATGGCTGTAAATCATGACTTCTGATTATTCACCTTCTGTCTTGGAGATAGTGATGGTACATCAACTCTTGCCCTGCCATTCCAAAGTAAGCGGGCTACAAAACACTGGAGCATAATTTGGGTTCTCGTACCTGAGATGAAAATCCACCCCGAGTAAGAATTTTCAGGAGGGGGGGGGTTGAAACAACCCACCAATGAATAGTGGTTGGTCATTGCTATCCCAAATTCAAGTTTAGCTATAGGCTATATCCCACCATAGTCCGATCGCACCCGCCATTTTCGCATTTTTTGTGAGGCAAAATGCAAGCAAACTTCCCAATTTTCTTGGTCATGTGCCCCTGATTGTTGGTTGCTGCAAGATTGAAACCACTGATGACTCCTTGAGATCCTCACAGGCCGTTCAGACGACCGTTTGGTCAGTTGCCGTGCCGTGTGCGATGCAGTGGATGAGGTCTTGGCGGACTTTGGATTGCAGGCTATCGGGGTGAAATCCGGAGAGTGGGATGGAAGGATTGGGCCACTTGGCCGATTGAAACAACAACACAGGTGGGGATTTCATCGACAAACAGTAGGAGGGATGCCCTCAAAATTGGATGGTGCAAGATTGGAAGAATTGGCTGGTCCAGCCTTCCATTGGCCGGACAGGAGACTCTACGCCAAGAGCTGCTTGGCTACGCTCGTGTCAGCTGTTGGATGTGTGATTGTTCTCCTTGGCTTGCTCAAGACTCAACAAGAAATCCATGATTTTGCATCTTTAGCTCCTTAAAAGTAACTGGATTTACCGGGATTTCCCCCCACCCACTGCCCTTCAGGATGTGTTGAAAATACTAATGGACCTCTGCCCAGGCAACACGAGAAGCGCCTGGCCTTGCAACGGGCTTTGGGGGAGAAGCGTCGCGAGGAGCGAGTCGGGGGTGGGTCAGTTGGCTGATTTTTGGGGTATCACCAAAAAGGCAATGCCATGCAATTCCCTATTTTTATAGGGAATCTGATAATATCATATTGGATGATTCAAATGATACATCATGGAATTTCGGGTGCAATGTTTTCAGACGCTCCCATACACGCATCATTCTCCGTGTCCATTGTTCTTGTTCTTGATTTTATATATTCCTACTGTATCATTTTGGTTGGTTTTAGTGGCCACACAAAAACATGGTGATGTGTCCATTTAATCCTAAAAAAACCGTTTTGGCATTCCCAACATTGTGTGTGATCATGAGTTTCCCACGGTCATTGGTTGCATTCCCATACCAATAGCTGATTTTAGGCTCTCTTGGTAACCCCGATGTATCTCCAATGTAAGACTAAGAAAATCCCATCCCCAAATAGTTCAGACACCGCAGAGCCTCTGGTATGGAGTACGATTTGTTCATTTCAGGAACATCTGCCAAGAATCTGTAGATCTTCCCTGTCCTTGAAGCCAATCCACTGAATAGGGTATCCACATTCTTGCTTAAAAGACCCCGGTGTCAGTTAAGGCTCCGGTTTTTGTTGGCTAAGCCCCCATTGAGGGTGAAGGGATTACACTCGGATTACAGATGCTTGCTGCTGCAAGGAGGCTGAGCTGCACCAGGCGCATGAGAAGCTACTGTGTTGAAACGCCAAAAAGACATGGAGATTGGATTGAATCAACAAACATTAGCATATTTAGATAATATATAGCCGTGTGTCTTGGACACCCGGGGGTTGGACGGGTTTGATTTTGACAGTGTACAGATATGTAGATGACAACGCTGCAGCCAAAACCAGAATTCATTTCTGGTTGATGCTGAGAGGTGCAGAAGCCCACGGTGGAAGATGTCGCACTGGGCTCCCCGCGAGGTGTGGCAGGGGCAAACGGTCACAGGGGTGGGCTGGTTCCCTTTGCCGTCTTCCTGCGATATTTTGTGACATAGAAAATGGGTGTGTGCTGCCGGCCCCCCCTTCTCAATCTTCTCATAGTCCTGGACGTTTTTCCAGGCGACCATGGCATGCTCAACTGGATGCTGACATTTGCAGAAGCCTTGTCGGGCAAGGCCTGGGGCGGTGATGTTTGAGGACAGATCGCCATGGTTTTCATTTGATCATCCCAAGTGGACCAATGATGAACCTCTACTTGTAGAGGCCCCAGAGTCCCAGTCACCTTTCATGGGCAAACGTCCATAATCAATATGCATTTACGGAAAGCAAATGGCATGCTTGCAGGTATGATGTATTCTTGGGTTTACCACGTTAGCATGGAAACCAAAACAATGGCAACTTTTAACGGGAACATCACCTTGGAAAATCAGTTTTACGAAGTCTCAAGACCCAGACTCCTTCTGACTCAGTTGGGCTTGGATCACGCTTTAAGACCCGGATTTTTTGATTGATTTTCGTGATTTTGGGGTAGCAATTGGCAACTGCCGTACGTTTTTTGAATGGAAACCTCCAGCTGAGGTGGGCATCAAGCTCTCAGGCATTTGGCTCTTCGCGCATGCGTGCCACCTAGGCTGGCTGTGCCAAAAAGATCATTGTGCTTCAGCCTTTTTCGTTGGGAAGTGGCATGTAATGGCGGTTATTTTCCGTGTAGCAAGGGCCTAAGGGACATCGTTTAGGGATGGATCAAAAGGATTCAAAGGGGAAACTGCTCAAGAATTGTGTGCACAAACACCATGAAGAGAGACTATTCTGATGTGGGTAAGTATAATGATAAATATGTATTTATACTATATACATACATACATGATATATGATACTTTAATATATATATATATATCTAAAAAAAATATACATTTGATTGTGTTCGGATTGGAGATGATAAGTCAACGATCTCAGCAACCGGTTTGCACCGTCCAGTGCCAGGTTTGTAGGCAGCTGGCCCACTCGACTGGTTGACCGGTGATGTCAGGCCGTGTACATAGATTGGTTACGAAGTAGTCTGCTTCAGATTGGGCAAAGATGTTTTTTGATAGCTCTCACGTTGGCAAGGATTCAAGGACTTGACCCAACATCTGGCCCCATCTTCAGAAGCGGGTTTAACGTTGCAGCCAGAAGCTAGCTCTGGCCGTTTGGTTTGGCAGGCAAAGGAAACAGAAGCAACTCAGTCTGTTGAGGCTTGTCACTTTGGCCTACTTGATCGCTTCCTGTTGACAAATCCCTCCTGGACTCTAGTTCCACAGGGACCAGCCCATGTATTGTAGACTGCAGCCCCATTCATCGCTCCCAAACCTGCCAACACGGATGCGGTCACTGAAAGCGGCTGAGCTCCAGATAAGTTCTGGCACGAGCCAAGAGAAATTCAAAAAATTGCTCCGTGGTTCTAGGTGTCACGGGGCATTCGGATGATAGGTTTAACATCCAGTTGATCTTCCACTATTATCCAATGGCATGTGCTGGCCCCGAACTTGAGTTCTGCAGTAAGGAGGCTTCCTGAATTCACATATTGGCGACTTCTGGGACATGAAGGCATATTCTTTGGAGGAATGATGCAGATGCACTAGTCGTCACTAGTGGTGGGCTCCCATCTTTCTTTTGGTGCCTTTGTTTGAACATGTCTCTTAGCCACGAGGGGGTTACCAGACATGTTCCTTGTTCCTGCTCCTGATTCATCCTGGCTCTGGGCTCAAGGGATTATAAGGTGCTGCACTTTGTTAAGCAAAGGGCAACGTTTGCAGCGTTTAGTTCGAGGCCGCACATCTCCATGGAGTTCGGACTTCTTCTCCTGGTGATTGCGCTGGCCCTTTTAGCTGCGCCTTGGAAGGGGACAGACAGGTGATTTGGACCCCAAAGTGGGATTTGTTACATTTGATTAACAAACCATTAAAAACCAGAACCCCAAAAGTATACCAAGAACCTATAGTCTTCAGGGCCTTGGATTTTGTGCTTTCCCGAGCCAGATATTTCAACCCCAGCATTCTTGAACACCTCCCACCAGTTGGTGTCCCACAAAACTGACTCATCCGCTATCCCAGCATTGAGGCACATGCAGCATTCAAGCTGTGGCAACGCAGAAGCCACAGATCACGTGAGGCCAGGATGCACAGGGTGATCGATAGAGGAATTGATAGAAGACCCCGCAGAATTTGTCCCCTTTTTTATGGTTAAACATCACAATCGTGGTCAAATAGTGGTAAATCCCCCTCATGAACTGATGGACCTCCCTGTTGTTTAGTGATTCTATCTGCCTACATACAAAAACCAGGGGGTATCCATGTTCTCGCTGCACTGAGCTGTCTTTCCCCGTTGCGTGTGCATCCCCATAGACTTCAACTCCACTCTCACATCGGCAGGTCCAAACATGGGGAAAGACCCACTTCGAACCTCACAAGAATTGTCAAATGTGATTTCTATCCTGCAGAACAAAAACAACCAGTGGACCAGCTTCAATGTCCGACTCAATCCCCAAATGATCAAGATATGATCAAGATATGAAGCTGGGAAGTCTCAATTTTCGCCCAGTTTCCATGGTTTTTTGAACCCAGCGCAGGCCGTGCAACTTCAAAGGGAGGCATGGCTCTCACATGTCGAGTCCAGCGTCTCGACCAGCGACCCCCCTACCGCGGCGCCAAAGTTGCTGCGACGGCGCAAGCCGGCTGTGGAGTGGGGAGGGGAACAAGATGAAGGCAGGTGGGTTTCCTTCACATTTTTTTTGGTTTCAGTTTTTTGTTGATGTGTTCTTGACATGTTTGGGTCTCCTAGCTTGGAGGACGGAGCCTGTGTCCTGGAATTGTATGAAAGGTTTGATTTAAGGATAAAAGAATGTACAAGCAATGTTTTCCAGTAGGTTTCCCTTGAGAGAACCAAGCCAAAGAATAGCATTTGCAGCACCTTGCCGTCAGGGACAAAGGCCAAGAGCCAACCCCCTTCGCCGGCCAGCGCTGATGAAGGACGGGCCTGCATGTCCACCGGGATATTTGAACAATTTTTGGATAGGAGAAGCAATGACAATGTTGGGCAGTTGAAATTCATTCCACAGTATGCTTTACAGAAACTCCCACTGACAGGGGATCTTGTGGCGTGGGACCATGAAGAGGTTCGCTGCAACTGACATCTGCAGGTGGCTTCTCCCCTTCTGAGGTGGCGGCGCTTTCTGAGGCAAGGAAACTGATGCACCTAGCAGAATGGTTTTCCGCTGGGCAGTGTCCCATTCCCCATTTACCCGTTGTCGCAGGGTTGCAACAGTTCCATGGATCTTGAGGAGTTGCTTAACATTTTTAATACTGTAGATTGCCTGTCCAGAGGGTTCACTTATTTGGTATTTGGTTGTCATTTATCTCCAGGATCTTCACCAGATTCCGGGAAGCTCCGCGGCTTTGGAGTCGAGTGAGCCACTCCTTGCGGTGCAGCAGCCGGTGGAGCAGTTGGTAGCTTCAGAGCCTTGCTCGTGCCCTAGCTGAATTAAATTGATGGGAAGCCACCGTATTTTGTTTCTGTTTGGCATACCGTATGCATGCGGAAACCATGGAGAGATCAAGAACTGGATGCTAGGACTTCAGGGTAGGATGGACCGATAATGGCCGCAGGTGGAAGCATCTTCAGCATTTTGAAAAGGAGCTTTGCAGTGTTCAAAACCACTGTTGATCAATTATTGTACTGTATTGGGTTTTGCTATCCAATGTTTTGGATTATCACATTCCATCATGTAAAATCCTATATCAAGCAAAGAGTATTAAGGGACGACAGAGGGGTAACACTGCTCACTTGGAAATTCTGTCTCCGCACTTCGCCCATTCCATTTTCACAACTTTCTCAGGTTGGTATTGGGCGTTGATGAGTCACAACTTTGAACAGCAACATTCACTTTCAAGACTTTGGTTGTATAACTCCAGGAGCCCGCCTGGCATCCCCTGGGCTGCGCTTGTCCAGGTCCGAAGAATCACAGGTTGAGGAACCTGATTTGGAGCCCCAGCAGGCGCATGCACCAGTGCCTCCAGAGCCTCCCATCGAATCGGCAGAGCTGCAACAGCCACAAGAGTCGGAGCTGCAGGTGGGGGGTTCAAGGGTTGGAAAAAAATAAGACGGAAGACGCGAGGACAGCTCTTGCAATATCTTATTTTGAGATATTTTGAGATCCTACTTGCCCTTTCAAGTATGAATTGCGTGAGTTGTTCATTCGCAGCTGTGCCTTGTTGTTGCCAGGGAGTGTAGCATGTCTCGACCAGGAGCCTGCAAGGCGCAGCATTTCCGAGACCTTGCGTGCAGCCTCAGCCGAGGACTGGAACGGGGTCAGGTCATGCAGCCGGGCATTGGACCAAGAACCACCTGGCAAAATCTAGACAAAGTTGAAGGTTTCCAACAACAAAAATTGGCAAGAATATCTTCAAATCCAAAGCTCTTGTTGCTGGGTAGCCCTGGACTTGTTTCTAGAGGATCATCAAATTTCAATTTGCACTGTCTGCTGGAATGTCGGGACTCCGAAAGCCAAGAGGTAAACATGACTCAGAAAGGTTGGGTTCCTACCGAAGTTGGAATCACCCCTTTCCAGAATCAGAAAAACCAGTTGTCCATTCCAAAACAGAGCGGGGTCTCTTGCTGAACTCAAAGGAAGAGCCGACAGAATCCACCTTTGACGAGTTGCTCGATCACCTCGAGGCATCTCTGATGGAGGTGCGGCCATCATTGTTGTCATTTTGTGTGGAGGAGTTCTGCGAGTGGATAGCCAGGCAACTCGTCGCTAGATTCCAGACTCGTACTGTTTTAGTGGGAAAGCCACCAGTGCATGTATGGTGCCCCCCAGTCAGCCATCTCCTGGGTCGCCAGGTGGAACTGTCCCAGCACCATGCTGTGCTGCTCAAGCGCGCTGAGCTGCACCTGCTTACTTTGCTGGGAGGTCTGCGGGATCTCCTCATGAGGCGATTTGGGTGGGTGGCAGCTGAAAAATGGGGGTACCAGTCAGAGAGAAAGAGAGAGAGAGAGAGATACGTATGTATGAAATTATTTTTAGATAATATATTCTTATATATATATATATGGATATATTATACACGTGTAGATTTTTTTGCTCTTGAAATCGGTGGGATATGAGCAACTCGGGGGGTTTGACGAGACATGTCCTTTGCAAGGCAAACATGATGGCAGTTATTTGGAATTGCGGGTGCCCCCTTCAGACTAATCATACTAATCATGTACTTGGCGAATTTTGATGATTGATCTCATTGGGTAAACCCAATTCTTGGACGAAACAGAGTTGATGCCCCGCTTCCCGCACATTGGTTGATTAAATCGATCGGTACTCCATGGTGCCGTCAATTTTCAACTAGGATAAACGGTGTCACAATTAGTGCGTGAATGAATGATGGCCAGGAGGGACCATGACTTCTCTCTTCTTACCAACAGGATTTATCCCACTGCTCTTCCATCATCCTTTTGTCATCAAGTACAATTATCCACTTATCCATGTCCCATTATTATCTTATGATTATCCGATGCTTGCCCTACGATTTTACGGTGGTTTACCCCTATGGTTACCATATTTCCAGCCCCTAATCCCTGGCATCAGGTCCTTGCGCAGCCAGACGCGCCGTCGCACGATGGAGCTGGTCGGCTGCGCTCGGGCCTCGCGGCTGCGCGCTGTCTTGGAATCGCTGCATTTGTCGCCAGGTGCATCTGGAAATTGAGTACGAGTTGGGAATGGGAAATGAAATTCCTAGGTGAGGTGGGATCTTAAGGGTTATGAGTGGTCGAAAATATCAATAGTCTTGGGTTGATATTCATCGGGTTGTAAAGAGCCACTGATGTTAATCCGCCACAGTTTAACTGATTGATATCCATTGATAGGCTGTTGATAAATATTGAGTTATTAGCCGTAAAATATGGGGACATCAACGAACTACTGGAAGAGACTTGGTGGGGAAAATTTCAGGGTTTGCAGGGAAACTGTTTTTTTGGATGATGTTTGGCAATTAAATTGGCCACAAATGATGATTATTTTGGAGACCGTGATGGTATGTCAGCCTCTGGCCCTGAACCACTAGCTGACCTGTGGTTGTTGTCGTGGTGATTTGTGATTTGTATTTCATTTTAGCGGTACATTTTCATACCTACTTGATTTGATGATACGCACACAGTATTTTTTCAGGGGAAGTATGGTCGGTACTTATGTACATGCCAATTTTAATCCGATTCCACCCCCATCTTGAGAAATTTCATGAGGTTGAATAACGATCAAACACCAGCTTTTGCATGATTTCTCCGAATTTTCCGGGTGGTTTTCCAATCTTGGTGGCTTTTACTTCCCATCCGCATGCTCCATGTATCTCCACAGGCCGAGCAGACGACCGTTTGGTGAGTTGCCGTGCCGGGTGCGATGCGGTGGATGGGGTTTTGGCGGACTTTGGATTGCAGGCTGGGAGTGGAAGGATTGGGCATGGCTGAAATTTGGCGAAATTTTGGTCTTAGAGTCTTACCCAGAATAAAAGCGGGAAGTTCGGACGGATTTAAGCGACACGCATGGGAACTTGAGCAGCAGAGGGATGCCCCCAGTGAAAAGGTGCAAGATAGGAAGAACGACCAGCTTTGTGACCAGTTTTGCTGCAGCATTTGTAGCCCAGTATTAGACCAATGCTGAATTCAAGTCAGACTGTTTGCAGTGTGGGAAGCAGCACCCAAGATTTTCACAAGTGGTATTCATATGTATTCATTGGCATTGTGTCGTTTCAATTTTGCATTCAAGACCTTTCCTTTCGGACAGGAGACTCTACGTCAAGAGCTGCCTGGCTGCAAGTATCCAAGCTGTTGGGCGTGTCAGCAGTATATCAGTATATCCTTGCCTTGCTCAAGACTCAAAATACCACCGACTCAAAATTTGAACTCTTGGTGTTTGCTTGAAGCGTAACAGGATTCCCTTCTACCCTCAGGATGCATTGAAAATAACAATGCCATTTTTTCCAGGCAACAAGAGAAGCGCCTAGCCCTGCAACGGGCTTTGGAAGAGAAGCGTCGCAAGGAGCTTTTGGGGCTGGTTTAGTCGGCTGATGTTCAGTGACATACATACATACCCACCATTGTTGGTGATGGTGATATTCCATCTTATACATTTTCTTTGGGTCATATGCCCATTCAATGGCCGCTTGCCTCCCATTTCTATTCCAAACATTCTTCGTGATACAGTAATGATTGTCCCATGCTTGGTTCTGTTCCTCTTCGGAAACCACCATATCAGAACTGGATGGTTTCCTGTAGATTTTCCTTTAAGATCCATCCACAAATATTCCACATATCTCCACATTTATATCTAATTTCCCATGGGTACACTTTCCACGTAATGGGTATAGAATCCCATATTGATGGTGTATCCCCAAGGTGAGATATAGATTCCCAGGAAGCCGAGTTGCGCAAGTCTCGAGAGATGCAGCAAGCTGAACTGCGGCGAGTGCAGCTGGAGCAACGACAGGCATTGACCCAGGCCGGGTGCGCCGGGTGGCTGTGGTTGCTCCCATAGGGAAATACATCTCTGGTACATGGGCAGAAATCTTTAAGCAACCGCAATTATGGGATTTATGCAACCATTTTATGGGATATAGCGGGGAGATATCATAACAATATGGATGGGTTGATCCAAAAACAGGGTATACTTGACCCCAAAATAGTATTCTTTTTGTTTTGCGCCCTTTTTCAAACAAACCCTCGTGATTCAGACAGGGTATGGCTGAAGGGAGGTGGATAAAAAACACTGCAACCAACAGTGGGTTGGGGAAACCATCATTCATTTTTGGTTGGTTTGGGCACGAAGAAGTTGTAAATTTCATTGCACAATCAACTGACTGTCTGGCGTTTTGCAGTGCTGCTAGGCCATGCAGACTCCCACATTAGAAGATGCTGAGAGCTCTCTGCCGGCCCAGAAGTTCACAGCACCATGCGTGGCACCAGACTTCGCACGAGGTGCGGTCGCAGGGGTCGCTGATTCCCTCTGCCCTTTTTGTATTCGGACATCCTCTTTGGGTCAAGAATGGGGATACCCATGATCCAGCCTTTTTTTTCGCGGACCACTTGAAACACCAGGGATCTATATCCCGATGCTGCCAGGGGACTGCTGCATGCTGAACTGGTTCCTGGAATTCGCAGAAGCCTTGTTGGGTGAGGCCTTGGCCATGATAACTATGAGTCCCAGTCACGTCGGATGGGTAAACGTCAAGGAACATGGGTAGACCTCGAAGTCGGCTTCCACCACTGTTCCGAGGTTGAATGAATAATTTTGTTGGTTAGTACCATTTCATAGTGGGCTGTATCATTCTGCAAGTTATATACAATAGTATTTGATATAGATATCAGATGATACTGTATCAGATAATATCAGATATGTCTCTACAAAACAATCATGGTTAAAATGTTACAGCCAGGACAGGGTGCAACCCCCAGCACCTGCAGGTGCTCTGCTTCCTGGACGGCATCAGCCTGACTATCTTAGAGATCTGCAGCACCTGGTGGCGGCGCTTAGTGCCATGGCATGAAACGTCATGGGGACATCTGGTGGTAAAGCAATGTTTTTTTCCAGTAAATCCTAGAAGATATGATACTTGGATGTGTCTAAAAGTGGGTATTTAATGGGGTACCCCATTTTCAGACAAATTCATATACAAAGATATATTGAAAGAAATCCAAGTGGCATGGTTGCAGGTATGGGCACACTTGCAATTCTTATCTTCCAAAACTAGGGTTCTGGTGGGTTCGCTATCAGTTTTCGTCCTCGACCTTGATGCGACTATCAGGAAGACTGATCGTCTATGACATGATAGGACCCCTCTTGACAGATTTTGGCAACTTTTTTGGGGAAGCAACTGGTAATCTGCCCTATTTAAGGGGGTTCCCCAATGTTTCACCCAGACACCACGTCTTTTGCGGATGGAAACCTCTGCTGGATGAGGTGGGCACCAAGCTGTCGGGCATTTGGCGCTTTGTCCACTTGTGCAGCCTGGGCGCGCGGCCGCCACTGGCGCTTGCCCGAGTGCCGAAGGGGCTGGCGACTGTGAAAGGCCTGGAAGGTTTTCTGAAAGTTTTTCTCTCCATGCAGAAGAGATGTTGCTTCAGTGATATGCACAGAGCTTTTTTTGGGGGGAAAATGGATGGATTGATGGAAAATGATGGAAAATGATGGAAATGTGTGCCAAGGGCTGCCAGGGGGTACTCCAAGTTTCTTCACGGATGCATCAGGTGGCGGCCCCTGGAAGCAGCTGTGGCTGGCGCGCCGAAAGCTGTTGGAAGAGCCAGATGAGGTGCGGGCACTCGGAGCATGGCTAGTTGCGGCTAGTTCATTACCAAAGTCGGCTAAAGATTGAATCCCAAAGCTGTGTTTGTTTGGTCTCAAATCTTGTCTTTGGATCCGTGTAGAGTTGGGATCCTTGTGCTTTCTGGAAATCTCCAAGTCATCGCCAGTACTGTAAGATGACTCAGTGGTGGAAGGAGTGTGAGATTTTCGGTGTTTCAAAAGCTTGGCGCCCGAACCTGGATGAAAATCTGGCCGGTTTCCACACTTGCTGGTTTCATATCATTTTCTTGTTTTGGAAACCTGGCTACCTGCATGTATCTACAAGCCCCTGTGTCAAACAGGCTCAGCGGCAAGTTGCCTTCGAACAAGCGCGGCTTTTGCTCAGCCCTGGATCTCACGCAGTTGTCCAACCACTGAAGCCAAGCGGCCGATTTTTGCAGATGATCATTCAGCTCCTTGGGCGCCAGTGATCAGGATGACTATATGGATCGAACATGGCTGAGCTGGTGCTGGAGTGTTTTTTTGACCAACAAGAGATAGCTGTGTCGGTGTTGGAGTGCTTGCTGTGAAAGTTGCGGGACTGCCAAAAACTCTTGGCTTGCTGAGGAATTGCCTTCCTGACGGCTTTCAGCACTACCCGCGCTTTGGCCCTTTGCAAGAGAGGTGGTTTTCACGGCGACGTTTCTAGAGTGGTGTGAAGTCAAGTGTTGGCCATGGCTCACACCAATAGCGAATGGCTTCTTTGTTTGAAGCAATCTCAACTACAGTCGTTAGCAGGGATATGAGTTGGCGACCCCATGGCATTGAACTGGATTCTTGCTTTCATGTTGTCGAGTCGAAAGCAGAATGGCGATGCCAATCGCAAACCAATAGGTCTCACAGTTATCCATGAGTCATTCTTGATCTACAGTCCCAATCCTGCTGATATCAGACGATGCGCATAGCGTCAGGTGGTGCAGCCACTTGATGGTTGGAGTCGAGGCGATGGTGACCCATGCAAATGGAGTTGCCTGGCAGCAGGTTCCGGAAGCTGCTGTAGGTAAAATGTCAAACACGGTCAAGCATGTCAAGCCATGCAGTTCAACACATGCCACATTGATTTCATTTGTCAAACAAGTGCAAGTCAGAATTGACTGCTCAACCACATGAAACCCAGAAGTGCCGTGGTGAACTTTGACATAGCCCGGCAAAAACTCTCAGTTTTCAAAGAACACATGACCGGCCACAGTGGCTATGGCTGATAGTTGGCCGAGGTGCAGACGAACCATGAACACCTCTACATGCAGCTTGGCGACACCTTCTGTACAAACGGATCTGTCTCCCAAATTCGGGAATCTCAAACATGCATCGGCATGACATGTTTGAAGGGAGGGCAAGTTTGACTTTTGACGCAATCACAAGTATTTGCAAATTCATCGCTTTGAGCTCAACATTTTGGTGCGATGCCGGGTGATAGGTCAAAGTTGTAGACCCGAAGAAGCCGCCAATTTTGGTATTTTTGTTTCTGTAAAACCCTAATGTTGGACAGACCCCAAATTTTCTTGCTTTAATGGCAACGTATGTTTGGTTTCAGTTTTAACTAAGATTTAATCCAACTACGGTTAAAACACTGATTCATAGTGGTCAGAGTGATTAACCAACCCAACCTTTCTGGGTACCAAAAAATATGAGTTAACATTCCCCCAGCTGTGTCCACACGCCTCAGGTCATGGTCCGTCTGCTTCTCAGCCTTCCAGGGGTTGCCTCGTCTCTTCCTGGCCTCAGCACGCTGGGGCCCGGCGCAAGGGGCTTGGGAGGTGCGGCACGAGCTGTGAGGGCGTGATGGCTGGGTTCCTCCGTAAATGGGGATTAAACCAACCATTGACGGGGATATACTTCATGGGGATTCTGTATTAGATGTGTTATATTATAGATAACCAACAAAATGATTTGGATTTGTCTGAACGTGTTGGGAAACCACCCGTTGTATCCGCTGTTCAATCATTATACATATATATATAAAACATATTTCCTAGAAAGATTGCCATTTGGGAAAATCCTGGAACAACTGTATGTAACGTAAAACCCCGGTTCTGAATGGGGTAAGTGGGGTCCGTTGATAACTGGGGCCACCAAGTATGTTGGAGTGCTCAATGTGACGTGGATCTGAGGTTGGATTGTTTAAGCCTCTGCTGCTCAGAGTTTTCAATGGCAAATCATCAGGAATCGTTGAGCAGCTGATCGAAACCTGCCATGCAATTTGCAAGGATTGTAAAGGTTTTGAGGGTCCCAGCAGTACTACTAGTACCCATTCCCCTTCAACATTTGGCGAACAAAACGGGAAGCATCAACACCCTTGATGCATTTTGCTGAAAATGGACATTTCCCTTCGTTTCACTTCAATTTCCCCCTTGCTGATCCAACATGTCAATACTCCCAATTTTGCATGAAGAAACATCATCAATAAATAATGAATGGCTGATTTTCCATTGCCAGGTCAGTTTCCTTCCAAGAGGAAATCCAGGAAAACAACCAGGAATTTATCACTATTCAACTCATGGATTCTAAATTTCTGCATCATCTTGGGGGAGACACGATCTTTGAAAATCACGACAGGTCGACCTGGCTGAGTGTCGTCTCCCGGCCAAAGCGCCACTACCCTGGGCTGCCGCTGCACAGGTGCCGAGACCCCTTCTCACCGGCTAAAATCCATTTTGCTGTTCATCCTCATTGTTTCTTAAATCCAAATTTTCGCTGGTCAAATCCCATTTCTAGTTGTTCAAGACCCAAGTTTGCTGGCTAAATCGCAGTTTTCGCCGGTAAAACATTCCCAATTTGATCCAAATTGTGCCATTCTGACTGCTTTTTTCCCACTTTTCACGGCTTAAAAGCTTCAAATCCATCGATTTCCGAACCGTTGCTTCAAGGAGATCCATGAGCTTCGCGCCGAGAGCCGCGCGCTTTCGTATGGCCTTTGCGATGCCACGGAGCTTTGCGGATTTCAGCGACTCGGCATGGATGGCGTTCCCCACCTCTCTGATCTCCTCTGTGCTGCAAGAATTGAGGTTCCAGGGGCCGCAATGGTGACTTGGCCATGAAACGTTTTTTTTGTTGGCAAAGAGTCAATTCGGAAGCCAGTATCAGCATACAGATCCCAGTTGATGGATTTCAGGTGGTAATTTTCGATTGGAGCACAGTGTTTCCACTTAAGATGCTGGTATGTTTGGATGAGAAGCACGAGCGCTTTTCCTGGCAGACTCTCCGAACTCTAAGGCGGGTGCGAAATCCTTCCTTGGCACCACAGGAACATTGGTATCGATTGTACAAGGCAGGTCCAGTGCTGGCAATGGTTAGGTAGTATGGAAGACAATCGACAGGGCCAATGGCCCAGAAATCTGATGCCCTGCAGGTATCTTCCTGTCGCAAAACAGTCACCATGGCGATTTCCAGCCAAAGTGGGGCTCGAGTGAATAGACTGCCCTGACACATTTTGTTGGTTAACCACAACATACCACAACAACGTCGGCTTCTGGTCAAAAACGAACATCAGTTCAACCACTGGAACTTGAGCCCCATATGTTGGGTGGTTCAAGGGTCAGCCTGCCAGGATCTCTTTGGACTGGAGCAACGCGACCGCGCTGGACGAGGCGCAATTCTTGGTTTCATAATGTTTCAGGGCGATTTACGATGACATGTGCGACAGTCCATGGTGGGAATAGCAACCAATCAGATTTCTTTTGCATTGCTTAACTGGAGCCCTGGAATCCCCATCAACCGTCAAGTAGACCAGTTTCACCCAGTTTCGGGAGGTGTTGGACAGGACTGAACTATATATCTGAGGGTGCGGGAAACATCCACACCCTGTACTGTCAAGCCTGCGCAATTGGTTGGCTAGTCTTTCCTTAAATGGTCTGGAATCATACGCTTGAACAAAGACGAATGCATGATACATTGATCTAGAAAGTCTGTAGGACTGCCTTCTTTTTGAATGTACATTTTTAATGGTATATTACATAAAAAAGCGGTAATACACGCAGATTCTTCTTGTGGCCCAAGCATTGTCCCGCCAGGTCGCGCCTACGACTGCTTGAAGCTGCTCCTGGCTCTAACTTGTCCCAATCCCTTCGCCCAGGAGCCCCAAAAGTGTCTCGCCGTTCCTGGTGGGCTTTGGCACCTGGGATGTTCATTCCAGGAATCGTAACTGAATAAGTTGGATAAGTAGCCATAAACCAGTGGGGATGTCCCATGTATAACTGGATCATGTTACAACCATGGCTACGACCCAACTTCTCTGGGTGCGACGCTAACGACTAAGGTTGGCCTTGGCGCTGGAAAGCTTGCAACCTCACTTGGAGGATTAGTCGGATCGCTGTTGGGTTTGGATCTTCTATTGGGTCATGAAAGGCTGGCGCCAGGCGGGGCTGGGAGGTTGATATCTCAAACTCGGCTGTTTTGAGATTTTGGGCGACATTCAATTCGAAACAATGAGGGCTAGCACCGAAGAATCAAAGGGCCACTGAAAGATTTTGAGCTGATTTTCAGGTTCAACGGTTCAACCAGATCCTATCATGAGCCATTCATGGGTCACCGTTTGGGACCCCCATCGCAACAAAGGCCAGCTTGGAACCGCCAGGCTGCCTCGTGGCCTGAAGCGACCAACTCCAACGGCTGGAAAACGTGCGACTGCAGGGTTGGCATGAGGATAACCATGGCAGTAGCCCCCAGCCTTTGGTCACCACGAGGCATCAGAGAATAGTTGAGAACCAATCTCCTGTTCTGAGCACAGTCGATTGGACAATTAGTGGCAGTTTTGGGTTGCAGGTGCGAATGAACAACTGGGAATATCATGATATCCCATGGTTTATAAGGGTCATAGGGACTGTAATAATACCTCTAATACCCCTAATACCACCCTGACTGCAGCACCATAGGGGACCATGTCCATGAGCCATGATCGCTAATATTGCCAGTGGCTGCCAGTGGTTCATAGCATCAGAACTTCCGGACCAGAGCTTTCACAGTTGCCAGGTGGATGCTGCACTGCACCGCTGCAGAGGTGAGACTGCGGAAGGATCCCGACCTGATAGATGAGGAAAAAGCGGCTCCAGGCTGCAGGCTTTTGGAGTGTCATTCCCAGCAAACTGTCTTACCTCACATTCATATTTTGATTCTTTGTAACAGGTAGCATTTGAGGTCTAGGTGGGGATGGGCCAAGTCTGCTGCACTTGGGTCAAGCTCCAGCGGGCTAGGCTCGAGGCTCTACACGACATGAGACAACGGGTTTAGCGGTTTAAACCTCTTCATGGATGTTTCTTGAAAGCAGCGGATTTGGATCTGCTAAAATTTCAGTAAACAAAGGACACTGTAAGGCACTGAGATGTCACGATGTTGATCCTTTCACTTCCCCAAATCCACTTCCACTTGAGCTTGCTTGGCTTCTCATTACCGCGGAGCCACTGATCGCATCACAGCCGTGTGCTGATTTCTGCGAAAGCGGAGAATGCTGCAATCAAAGTCGACAGACCTCAAGTGCGGGAGGGATTGATGGACTTGCTGTTCTTGTTGTTCTTGGTTTGTGAAGCCCTGTGGTGTGGAGCTTGTTTTGGAAGATGCCCAAACCTTCCGCTCTTTGGCTGCATTCTTGTTTAATTCCAGTGAAGCCAATCTACAACAGAGCCTCCTGGGGCGCATGTGAAGCTGGTTTGTATGTGCCATTCCGCCAACCTTTCTAAAGTATGCCTTTCCTTCTGGATTACTTATTTCATTGGCTTGCGTCTGGTACGCCATGTGCTAAGTTAATGGCGTGCTACTGTTTGTACTGCACTTGCATTGTAGGCAACATGTATATAACTAGTAAGTGGACCCTATACGCACACCTCATGGACGGCAACTGCATTTCATGGTATCGGTATGAGTGTGAATGGATATCAATTGGGACTATTCCAAGCCAGGCATCCTGCAGTGGCCAGCAAGGAAGGTTTAGCGTCTTGGCTGCAGTGTATGCCCCAGTTCATCCCCTGGTGGCTGATGATGACACCCCCAAGTGATGGTTGGTTGGTGCTTATTATATAGGAATGGGTTTTTACAAACTTGTTGAATGTTGATTATGGATTAGTCCAATGTGGGAAGCCTGTTGTCAAAGAAAAGAGGGTTCGGGGATGACAGCCAGAGGAGGTGCGCATCAAACTGCTGACATCTTGAGTTCGGATGACTAGGGTCTAGAAAAGCTCAAGACACATGCTCTGCGGCGGTTTCCCGATGGAACCATCATTTGGAAGAGATTCTAGCAGTCCCAGTCAATCCACGCAGTAACTTGCCCAAGTTGCAGATGGTTTATGGCAACTTATGGCATTGGGTTTTCCACATCTCGCCAGGAATATGTGGTCAGTTTTTGTCCTGTCAAAGCTCTTGATGAACTTCCAACCCCATGGCCCAGATGTCAAGAGCCACTTGGTCGCTGTTTTTTTGGGGTGCCGGCGGGGGGCATGGGTTATACACCTCAGCTGATGGCACCGCATGATTTTCTCCTTTTTCTCCCAATCTTGAGTGATGACGGAAACACGTTCATGCAAGTTGCGGAGCCACCGCCACCGCCGCCGCCACCGCCACCGCCGCCGCCGCCGCCACCACCACCAGCAGCACCAGCATCATCATCATCATCATCATCATCCTCATCCTCATCCTCATCCCCATCTTTATCATCGTCATCATCGTCATCATCATCATCATCATCATCATCCTCATCATCCTCATCATCCTCATCCTCATCATCCTCATCATCATCATCCTCATCCTCCTCCTCCTCCTCATCCTCATCCTCATCCCCATCTTTATCATCAAAGTCATCGTCATCATCATCATCCTCCTCCTCCTCCTCATCATCATCATCGTCATCATCATCATCATCGTCATCATCATCATCATCACCATCATCATCAAAATCATCATCAAATCATCAAACCATCAAATCATCAAACCTTCAAATTATCAAATCACCAAATCACCAAATCATCAAGTCATCATCATCTCCATCATCATCATCATCACCATCATCATCATCATCATTACCATCATCATCATCATCATCATCATCATCATCATCATCACCATGATCATCATCATTGTGATCCTCCTCCTCCTCCTCATCATCATCATCACCATCATCATCACCGCCACCATCATCATCATCATCATCACCATCATCATCATCATCATCATCAAAATCATCATCCTCGTCCTCGTCCTCGTCCTCGTCCTCATCCTCATCCTCATCCTCATCCTCATCATCATCATCATCATCATCATCATCATAGTCACCATCGTCATCATCACCATCACCACCACCACCACCATCATCATCATCATCAACATCATCATCATCCTCCCCATCCTCCTTATCATCACCACCACCACCACCACCACCATCATCATCATCATCATCACCTTAATCATCATCTTATATCATCTTTATTATCTTTATCATCATCATCATCATCCTCATCATCATCATCATCATCACCACCATCATCATCATCATCATCATGAACATCAGTTGCTGCTTTGCTTTCGAGGGGTGTATCACAATTTCTGGTGACTTTTGCATGACTCCAGGTTGCAAGAGATCCTCGGTCCGAGGAAGAAAGTTCCGACCAAGGCTTGCAGGGCGGCAGCGTGAGATTGCACTTCTATGCGGCCCGAGACAACTCGTATCTGAAACGAGACCAGTTCAACAGCAATAGGTCAAATGATTTCCGAGTGATATTCACTTGACTAATCATACTGATTCATGAGCCACCTTAGACAGCACTTGATGCATCCAAGAGCGTTTCCTGGCTCCAAATCAGAAATTGCAAAAATCTTACATGTTTCCGCAGGATTCATTACCATTGGTACTGTAGTTTTATCGAATTGGTTCCAAATGTAAACGGTGTATTGCCATTACCACCCATGGTTTCTGTTTGGTAAACCCCACATCCTCAGGACGACCTCGTTTTAGCGGTTTCGCACGCATGGTCGCATCAACTTCATCCAGATCCCTTAGGCCGCCTGTGAAGCAAACCCCAGTGGTGATGGCTTATGATGTTTATGGCATTGGGTAAAAGGTAAACACATCACGAAATCAGATAAGTAAACAGCTAAATTGAAACATCCAACAGCTTCTAGATTTTGTTTTCAATCTGTTTCACAACTTCAACGCTCCCTTGCGTTTGTTTGTGCCAACGGTGCCTGGTTGGGTCAAGTTTCACCTTTTGCAATTGATTTATGAATTTCCCAGAGTTCCCCGTTTGTGGAAAAGCAGCATGCCAAGAAGTGTGAATCAACTGCCCAAGTCCAAGTTCCTTCTCACATTGTGGCCAAAAACCCAATCCGGTGACATGAACGCCCCGGCAGGGATCAAAGCAGTAAGCGTCAGAAAGTTGGTGGATGAAGCAGTGAAACTTGGATGCATCAGCAAAAAAATGCAGAATGCAAGATATGGTCCCGGGTTTGAACTGGTCACGGGGCGAAACAAGGCATGTGTTGTTGTTTCGATGTAGCTGGTGCCGGGAGGTGATGCCAGTGAAAACGTGGCCCCTATAGCCAGCTTTCCATCGTTCAGACCCTCCAGCAAAGCGTAAGCATTTGGCAAGTCTTTTTGCTCTGCCATGAAATGGTTGGGCAGTTCCTTCAGTCATGGTTTGAAGGAAAGACTACCAGATTTCGGGTGATGCGTTGCTCTTCTTCGATTTCATGAGTATGAGACGCTTGGCTCGACTGCTGCGCTTTGACTGGGCCAGATCGTGAAGGCGGACACTTCCTTGAGCTCCAGTCCGCACCAAGGTCAAAATCCGTTTCTGCCAGGGCAGAAAGAGCGCACACCATCGGAACAGCAGGATTTTTTGAAAGGTATTGAGGCCAGAGAGTCTTGCGGAGCCGTTGGTGGTTCACCATCTGATTCAGTGGAGGGTGTTTTGAGACGACCAGAAAAGCTGACAAGAGCTTTGCAAGAACTAAGGGACATTTGCTTGGTTAAGTCTTAACAGATGCCGATTACTTGTGGAAAGGATCAAGGGGATACACCACGCTTGATCTTGAGAGTTTAGGGGGAACAGTTCTGGCAGGGACAGATTTCATGGGAGCAGCTCAAGTGGGCTTGTGTTTGGGGATGCACCGCACATCTGATGAGTTGTGAGTATCACACAGATCTGCTGTCACAGTTCATAAGAATTTTTGCGCCGCTGCTCTTTCTGTTGAGGGATGCTATCCGTGCCCATCCATTTCCGGGCAGGCCTTGCCAGAGATTTTTTTCACCTCTGATGCGGTGCTGCACATCGATGGTGAGTGGCCAGATTTGGATTGTGAACTGGAGGAGGTGAGTATGGTGCACCGGGGTTAAAGGTAATTATCAGGAATCCCCAAGGCCTGGTAGGATTACAGTCAACCTCCAACAGGGCAAGCATGAGAACTCCCAGACCCTGGAAGTGGATTGAGACAGAGTTGCTACGTAACTCCATTTCATTCCCTCCAAATGGGCCGGTAGGCTCTTTATGGTTTTATCCGACGCCAGGAGATGCTTCCCCCAGCAGAGCTGGAGAAGTATCATTTGAAGGCAGGGGGGGGGGGAACTTGTGAGTCTACAGATGGAGCAAAACATGAACAATAACAAGTTTGAGACTAAAATCTACACATCCAATTGAACTCCAAAACAGCCGCTAGAACATGATCATGAAGCATGGTTTGTTGCCCAAATGCTTTTATGAGATTGTGGCAAGCTACTGGTCAAACTACAGGAAGGTGCGGCCAGCAAATGCAAAATCACCCTTCACTTCGAGCAACATCATTTCACTTTCAGATCCTGCATGTGAATCCTTGCCAAAAAGGAGCTGGGCAATTCGGTGCTGGTCTATGAAGAGAAAGAAGCAGAGGCAGCTCAGTCCATGGTCGACGCGTTGAGGTTTTGGGAGATCGGATAGAGTTTGGATCAACGGTGTCAGCTTCCAAGATGTTCAAACTGTTTGGGAATAACTTATGAGATGTGCTCATAACAGGATATGGATCCATTCTTGCATGCTACCTCACTGAATAGTCAAATCCAAAAGCGTCAACACAAATAATCAGATAGCACCCTGAGAGTGCTTCGGCATTTTTTCAGGGCCCGGCCACTGCTGACAGGATGGAACCAAAGCTATCATGCCTATTTACAAGATTGACTCCGTGAGGGATGTGAGCCACAGGAGAGACAATGTTTCTGGTCTCCAGTCAGACAGGATTCTTTGCTACAGTACTACTTTATCTAGGGCATCACAGTGACAATGGTCAAAGAATCAGACATCAGGGATCATTTGTCCGTGTCTTCAGAAAAGCCATGCCCCCTCACACATTCACCCTCTGCGGCAGGGCATTTTGGCAATGGACCTTTTTTGAGGGTTCCCCGATCGCAGAGTAATTCCTGCTATTTTTCATGGTGGTTTAGTCAACTGCGAGGACCGTCACAAGCATCGATGACATCAAGTCCCCCAAGCAGAGCATGTGGTCTCCCAAGTTTTGCTGTTCTTCGCAAGCAGAGGAGGAGATATTTTTAGGAAATTGCCATGGAAATTGCTGAAGATTCCACAAACAGAGCTGCAGCATTAGGGATGTGCCCGATGTGCTTTAGCTTTGAAGTTTTCACTGCAGTCTGCCGCGGTCATGCGAATTATGGGAGATCATGGGAGATCCACCAGCTATGGAACATCTTTGAAGCCAGCAGCTATTGGGATCCTGGGCCGGCAGGAAGCCTTTTTCGTGGTTCGTCCTGCTCCCCTGGGGAAGCGCAATCAAATTCCAGCAAGTGACAGGTGGAGCCTCTCAAATTGCAGATGTTTTTTCTGACCATGAACGACAGATTGGGATGGTAGAGTAGATACACGAATGAACTTGCATGAACTGATTCAGAATCATTCATAAACATTGGACAATCTTCAACTATCTGGATGTACAAATCCGACTCTGACTTTTCACAACTTGATGACTTTTCTAGAAGTACACCAAATAATATCCTCTCCCAATATCTTCAGATGCCAAGCCAAAAAATCCCGCGGCACCGCTGTCTCCCGCAGGGGCTGGATCTACTTCGAACGTTTGGTGTCCACCATCCGGGTGGCCCTGACGGATGAGCAATACGCAGCAAGGTCACGCAGGGGCCGTGGATGGCCTGCAACTGGGTTTGGAGGTTGAGCCAACCACATAACATATATCCATATATATATATACATATGTATGTGTATATATATATATAATATGTATATATATATATATGTACATGTATATGTATGTGTGTATATTATATATATATATATGTACATGTATATGTATGTGTGTATATTATATATATATATATATATTTGGGGATATAGGATGATATCGTTTATATTGAACTTAGTGAACCAAGCAAACTTGAGAGTTAACCAGTACCATTTGACCTCTGATCAAGCAAACATGACAATTTCAACCAGCAGAATGGGGGTTTTACGAATGGAATTGGGAGATGGTACCCAACAGGGGCCTTTGTGCAGGTGGAGGTCTTGAAGGCTACATAATTTTGTAGCTCTAAAAGTGGGACAATGGGATAATCGGATTACACACGATCTCAGAGATCTCTAGGAATTCCAGAGTGAGAATTCCGAGCTCCCTGATGGTCGCCTCACCAGGACGGTCTATGCCAACATTCCAGAGTTGAAAGAGTCCATCTTACAGCGGGCGCACATTCTGCGAAAAGCAGCGGCCACCAGCAACCCGCAGCTAAAGGCGCGGTAGCCTTCGCTTGGATGATGAAACTGCCATTTAAAATCTGTTTTTTTGGTCAGTTTGGGGTGAAATCCCATGAGTTTCGACCTGCAGTTTAGGCGAGAAAATTAAAGCCTGCCAGCAATGGATCAACATCCCCAAGCATGTCCCAGCTGTATCCAGTCATGGTGCCATGGTCAGGACCAGTTCCAAACCTACATCGAAGAGATTCAGACCAAGACCTTTCAGGTTGGGTCAAGTCATTGGGCATCTGGTATGGCCATACAGGTAGCTTGCAGGGCCATAGACTCGGATGGTGGCTCAGCCACAAACCAGTTGACAAGTATTGCGTACCATAGTTCCATTTTGATTCTTCACATCTCAACTTTTGGGATATCAACTAGATGAGGATATCATGGTTTAGTAATGTTTAGTACTGATGTATAGCCTGGTAAATACATTGTATGCATAGGTATAGATTGAATATACACAGATTATCCCCATGACTTCTGTTGCTGGCTTGAGCCCACCCACGAGGCTACCTCGCTGGATAAGAAAAAGGCCTCGGCGGTGGCGCAACTTGAGCTAATCGCTGGGCTGGTGCCCAGACAACTGGGGGATTTGAGGATTTATAGATGGCGACTGATGGTTATTGATGGTGCACAATAGTGAATAATAGTTAATAATGGTAATCAATGGTTATTAATGGTGATTTACCCTCCAGTGAACTAATGTAGCTATGGAACATGGCCTATCTATGGATGAATTTCTTATTAAAACTGGTGATTTCCATGACTATGTTAGTTTATCAGAGGGTAGATATTCCCCCAGAACAGTTGATTATGCTGATTAAAGAACACCCATCAGCGGACTGGTTGTGTTGGAGATATCATGGGGATATAATCAACTATTATATACAGATACAGAGATGCTGGGGATATAAATGGAGCTTTTACCAGCAATCTATCAGGATATCGTGGGTATGGCTGACAATTACCCCTAAAATAGGCTGCTTGAGTAAAATAATGACCCAATGTCATCAAGTTTGTCGATCCATTTCTGGCTGACCGGCCGAGGAAGGTTTCAGATACAGATCTGGTCTTCTCCTTGCTGGACCACCTGCGGTGTCGCATCAGCCTGGCTCTGGCTTTGACGGTGCGAAATTTGACGGTTGAGGAATGCAGGCTGGATGAAGTCCAGGGGGCACCACCAAGTCGTGGTTGTTGGCGTTGATGACTGATGGCCTTTGGGAAAGTGGTTCCTCTGGGAATTGGCACAAGCCATAAATTTGGTGTTGCCCCCAGCGATCTACAAGTGAAATGGGATCATAAACCCAATTGTACTTGGTTATCATTGTTGGTGGCACGTTGGTGGGATACCTGCAGAAGCCCAAAAGCTCAGCCAGCACAACTGTTTCCTTGGGACAAATTACCTTTTCCAACTCACCGTCCAAGCATCAAGTGATCATCCGACCGATCATCAACTGATTTTTCCAAGCCCATCAACAACCATGACGGCTTGATAAATGCCCCATTTATTGGAGAGTCTTGCCCCCAATTTGCCGTGATTCAAACGCGACGTGGCAGGGAGCTGCTGGACGACAAAGCAGACCTGACCATCCAGGATGGCCGTGGCTACACGGTGCTCCACAACGCGACCCGCTGGCGGAACCCACAGGCGCGAAGGGAGTGGAATCCGGGATCCTGAAGTCTTCGTTTGGTTCGTCATTATTATGTACTTTTTTTTTGGTGAGATATGTTTTTTTGTCTAATGAGTCTAATGATTTTACAGTCTATCTATCCATCCATCCATCGATCCATCTATCTATCTATCTACCTATCTATCTATCTATCTCTATCTATCTATCTATCTCTATCTATCTATCTATCTATCTATCTCTATCTATCTCTATCTATCTAGATCTATCTAGATCTATCTAGATCTATCTAGATCTATCTAGATCTATCTAGATCTATCTAGATCTATCTAGATCTATCTAGATCTATCTAGATCTAT
>Ga0126342_10002759_pt1 | contig 27998 bp, 26 predicted proteins | sample Cyp1metagenome_FD_92528 | JGI IMG/M metagenome (GOLD analysis project Ga0126342, IMG submission 92528) | Coral microbial communities from Lord Howe Island, Old Settlement Bay, Australia - Cyphastrea 1 metagenome | ecosystem: Host-associated > Invertebrates > Cnidaria > Coral ... | reverse complement strand
TTTGGACCCACGCGGGGGGGTACAACTTACATTTTTTTACCCCCCCCCTCCCCCTACAAAAATGTAAGTTACATTTTTTGGCCACCCCCGGGTCAACAGGGGGTTAAGGGGGTGGGGATGATACAATATGATATAATCACTAAGGACTATAGGAATACTCCAGTTTGGAGTTCTTGATTCCTTTCCTTTATGGAGTTGTCTTCGATATCCATAAATTCTCAGGGACCAATCAAAAGGTGGGCCTCTGCAGGTGATGCAGCTGCTGCTGCTGCTGCTGCTTGAACCTCTGCGCAAAGAGCACCGAGTGGATTGTTACGTTTCATCAGGGTTTATTACTACTCTTAGCACATTTTTTTGTCAAATCCATCATACCAGATGTTGTAAGATATAGGTTATTTCGCAGTCTTCAAACTCCTGTTGGTTGATGATTGCCAAGAGCCATGGCTCGATCCAATATCAAACACGGTTTTGCGGACAATGTCCAGAAATTACAAATGGGTTTTCCATTCAAAGCTCCGTTGAGGATTCTGATCTATGATATCCTGGTCCTGTACCTCCTGGGCATGCGCCGCGAGCGCTTCTCCCACCGCATTGCTTGGTGAGGTTGGCTCCTGTGGCTGCGTACCCTTGATATGCCCTCCGGTGTCATCAAACGTGGATAGCTGGAAAATCACCTATGAATGGAGGTTTTAGTGGGAAACTCATCTATACATGGGGAATTTTCCAATTGCCACGTTTCATTACCAGAGGGTAGTGAGGATCATCCATGAGGTTTACCCAATCTGGCTGTTGTTCAGAACTGTGGAACAATACAACAAGCCTTCAAAGGAGTAGACTGGCAAAATCTTGGATGGGGTTTCCCCCCGTTTTTTGAAACTGTCATTTGACATGGTCATTCTTGCTGCTGCACAAGTGCAGCAGCCTTGCGCATCTTGCAGTACCCAACGTCCAGGACATTCCCAGGTCCCAGAAGTATAAACTTTGATAGAGTCGAATACAGGATGGTGCCCCCCAGTTATAAGTTGGTTTATAAACACCATTAACTATAGTTATAAGTACCGTAAACCATAGTTATGGGAGTTATAAACCAACTTATCTAACTATGGGGCACCACCTTGTAGACTATATACAGTATTTTTACGGCCAGGCGCTGTGTGTTGCCCGGAAAGTTCAAATGGCGTTTAAGCATTATCCTTCAACATGCTCAAACACCTGTGCAGGGCCAGTGTCTGGAGATTTCCCAAACGACGAACCCTAAGCCCTAAAACCGTAAAACCTAAAACCCTAAAACCTTAAACCCTAAACCCCAAAACCCAAACCCTGAAACGTTGAATCCTAAACCAGAAAACACTGCGTATATGCAGTATTTTCTGCAATCTCTCCTATCATATTCGACAACGCGACATCCTCAATGTTAATGTCTGGGCAACACACGGCGTCTGTGGGTATTCTTCGGTGTGTACCGCAGGAATACCGTAGGCCCTAAATGTGTGCATGTTCTGTAGTCATCCATGAAGGTAATTATGTATCTATATATATATGCTATACACAAACATATGTGTGTATACGTATACGTACAAGCATAACACAAATGCACCCCATATATATTTATATACATACACAGAGGTACATGATAAACATATCCTTTCCTTAAGGGCTACCTGTGTTTATTCCCCTGGACACATCTCCGCTACCCTTATGCTGCCTCTGCGCTTGTGGCGGGTGCAGCAGTTCCAGCAGCCTCAGCACATTGCATTGAAATTATCCTCGGGTTATTTAACATAGCTGTGGAAAATGGTCAGTTATAGATTTAAAAAAATGATGATCTACCTGACCTATTAAAATGTTGATGTTCCATAACTACATTAAATAACATCCACATTTGCATTTACATTGCGTTATTACATGATCATACATGTCATCTTGTCATGTCAGTATGTGTATATATATATGCACATATACACATGCATATACAAATATATATATATATATATATTATCTACTATGTACATGTATGCACATAAATGTGTGATGGATACCCTCTAGTAAGCTAACATGCTATGGTATAGATGGAAAACTGGTTTGATGATTTACCGTCGTTAAAAAATATGAATTGTCCCGAAATCGCACAGGGTAACAAATGACCAAGCTGTATATACCAATAATATCCATATGAGTTTGTAGCCATCACCATGAAAATCTCATCATCCGCATTGCCAGAGGGCAAAGATGGCAATGAGTCAAATCCCTGGGCTGTTTTCGATGTTTAATTCCCCTAAATCTGGTATTTTTGTTGCGGAGATGATCATATTTCGATCATCGATAATCTACCCAGCTTTATGCTTATTTGATGTTATTTGGGGGAATCATCCAGCATTGGCTAGAATATGCCCTAAATAACCATAAAATAATAAAAATTATAATGCTGGATGATTATTGGTTAATTCTCGGGTTATTAATTTAGAATATGCTTACCCATAGCATCCATGTATGCTATATATGGTAACATTTACCATCAATATACCCCCAATGTTAGCATATATACCAGCACCATGGATCCGTCATGGGTTATGTTAATGGGATGATTCCCCGAAACCTCACCATGAAAAATGTGCCTCTGCCGGATCTGCCGCCGAATTGGAGGGCTCCTGGACTCGGATCGATGATCGGACCCAGGGCAGGATGAGAAAATATCGGAACCCTCCGGTAAATTAACAGTTCGACCCTGGCAGTCATCGGGGTTGCAAGAGTTGGAAGATGAGTTTCCACTCAACATGTTTTTTTTTTCATGGTCTATGTTAACTTGCCAGAGGGTAATGGGATATTAATATATAGGAAAATTGGATATGAATAGAATGAAAAATGAGAAACACGAAGACCAAAGTTGTCTTTATGTTCATAGGAATTGAATGGTGATATTATATATATATATTATAGATTATATATTATGTAATATATATATATATATATATATTACATGTTATATATTATATATTATAGTTTACTATATTATACTATATTATACTATATTGTATTATATCTAATTTATGTGTCGGATGAGTCACCCCTTTCTGGGTGGTTGGGTTGAATCCCCATGAAATTTTTGGGCCCCACTGGTTTCCTTTTCTGAGTGAGACTGATCTCTACCAATCGTGAAGCGGTTCTTAAGTGGATTCAATGGCCATTTCAGGATCCGATTGATTCATTGGAGGTACCTACCATATATAAGGCCTATTTTTCAGGATGTAAGGGAACATCACCATAAAATCTGGCCTTATATGGTACAGTACCTTCATTTTAGGATCCTGAAATTCCCATTGATGGATTTTAGTTTTGAGTGGCATTTACTTGGTATTTAAACACTGTCTGGTACTTTAGTATGGCATTTAAAATTCAATCTTCAATGCTTCCGTGATTATTACGCGAGGTGTTTTATTTTCCAGAGGATAGACATCTTATCAAGAGACCTTAATTGAATATGTGATATGATGAAGAATGGACAAGACAATACTATTAAATATTGATATATTGATTGTAGATATCATCCATATTCAATACCACACCCTCGAATAGTGATTATTATCAAGTACAGCACTGGCTTAAGAGAAAATCCAAATGGCATGGTAATCGCTTCACGCATATAATATATAACTATCTTACATTCAATTTTGAGGTCGCTAGGATACGTAACTTAGCACTCCTGGACTCACATTCACTAGCCTATCAACAGTGGGTCACCTCAATGAGCTGGTAGAATCTTCATGCAGCAGCCGACTGCCTTTGAACCCCAGTATTCGTTCAGTCAGGATGTCATACGCTTAAACATATGTGTAGATACTGTTGGAAATACTGGTGTACAGCAACTATGTCATATAATGACAGTTAGAATATCAGATACTCAAACAAGTAGTATAAAGTATACATACTATTGTATATACTATACTTAGTATACGCATATATATATATGTATATACAGAAATATGTACGACTCATTATTGTTTTTTCCGCCACATGATCAATTCTTCAATCTTTCATATTGCCGCCACGGACGCCTCGTTGGTTTCTGGCATGGCGCCTGGCAAAGCTGAGCCATCAGGGTTGACGGTGGTCCATGCTTTGAAGCAATTGATGATGAAATCAACACGCAACTCATACGTTATATACAATGTGAGGCTCCCCAGTTATAAGTTGGTTTATAAATCATTCTAACCCCCATTAACTATAGTTATATCTACCATAAACCATAGTTAAGCCACTTATAAGGTATATAACTTAGGTATCTTGGGGGCCCCATCCTGTAGTGAAACTAACTCATATGGATGCAGCAACCCAGATTTGCCGCTCAATAAACCGGCTACTGTATGAACTGGGATACATCATTACAACATTTTGCAATTCACCCATTTGCATGTGGTTTCACGGGCAGCATGACCATACTTTGCGCCAAGTCTTGCAAATAATCAAGGATTGACCACGGTCAGACTTACTAAGGTATAATTGCAACCGTACGGAAAATTGAATCCTGTCGCATTCAGATCTTGGAAAGACTAGTTCGAGCGCCATCTCCTTTACAAAACAGCAGCTCCTCCTTAGTCAAAATGGCACTGGTAAGGGAAGTTCGTGTGATCAATGATATCAATGATCTTGCATTTCCAACGGCCCCAGAAAATTATACTTGGATAATCTTGGATATTCCATGACAGTGTAACTAACACGGTTCGCACCTTCCAATTTCAAGTTCATTGCGGAAGGTGACAACATACAGTTGCGAACCATAGCTATGTTCAATGGACATCCTGTAGACACTCAGATCGATCACTTCTTTTGTCCAGGCTTCACGACTGGGTTTGTCTGATTATTGAGGGGAAAAAAACACAAAACCCAGTGGATTATCATAATTTTCCCCCTATTAAAGTGGCCATTTATGGGATTTTACGGGTCTTCCCCATTTTCAGACACACCCACTTCACCGTTTTCCGTTGCATTACTTGCTGCATCTTGCCGCACTCTAAGTTCCCCCACCCGCGTGGCACTTGACGCGTTGCACTCTGAACCACCAAGGCACACGGCAGTCTAACATGTTGTTTTGGCAGTAAAAAACAAGTTTTTTTTTTTTACCCCATCACATCCATCAGCATACCAATGGATTTGGTGATAATAAATGGATGGTGTACCCCAGGTTGCTCCCAACACCCCAGGATACCCTATCGGATACATCAGGTAGGAGGCGAAATATTCATGATGTACTTTTTTGAGGTAAATCTAGGGGAGTCACATGGCCAATTTCCCGACACTTGTCGATATCATTTAGCTATCATACTTGTTAAGCACCCAATATGTAAATGACACGGATATAAAACCAACAAAAACACCACTCTATACACACGGGATATCCCTGATACTGTCAACAAGAGGACTCAGGCTGAGCTGCTTGGTGAAGCCGCACAAGAACTGGGGTAAACAAATGCATCGAGCATGGATGATACATACTTTGAAAACATCAACCAACTAGTCAAATAGTACCACTTTGGGTGAAAATAGCATTCCTGTGCCTGATAATGACCTAATCGATATATGAATCTCTATCTGTATACAGTACATGAATAAACAATCAGCTGATCCTGGATGGAAATCTGAAAACCCCAGCGGCTTGGGAACTCAATGATTGGGACCTACTACTTGTACCGTGAAAATCATTTTGCACTTCCAACATGGCCATCTCTAGTACTCTCGTATCTATCCTCTGCTGATCAACAACATTAAAACACAGCCCGTGAAAATAAGAACTAATGGGGTAAAGCCAATGATTAATGAACCATTCCAGTATACAAACCATTTAAGGGGTTCATTTCACATCATCGCAGTAATGAACTATACTATAACGAACTATATAAAAACAAGTCACACCCTCGCTGTCATAACTCGGCTCTTTTTGGCTTCGCAACTCTGCTCCTTTGCCTTTCCTGCGCGCGTTCGCATTGACAATCTAAGCCACGTTTCCCAGTGATTGGTGAATTCCCTCTTCAGGGCCTACTGTAATCTACTGTATGTACCCTCTGGCAATCAAAAATGGCCATGAGAAATCTGCGTTTGAAACGGATAGTTTAGTCAATGGCCATTTCAGGATCCTAGATTGATTGGAGGTACCTACCATATATAAGGCCTATTGTTTAGGCCTATGTAAGGGAATACCCCCACAAAATATGGCCAAACATGTCGTACAGTACCTCCATTTTAGGATCCTGGAGATCTCCCATTGATCTTGGGGGCCTCACATTGTATGAATGGGCGTTTCTCCATGGTACATTGCCATGTTTGATTTGCGGAGGAAGTTCCTGGCGATGCCGACTGGGACCTGTGGGAACGTGACACCAATGGACACCAATGAAACCAGACAGCCTTGGTCATGTTCAAGTAGAAAAACTTCACACCTGGGTGTGAATGGTGTTGAGTGGTGTTGAGTCTATCCGAGTCTATCCTATTCCCCAAGATCACCTAAATCAAAAACGCACCCGTATAACATGGTTGATGGTTATAACATGGTCATGATTCCAAGTGTCAAAAAAAACCCGCTGCCAACATGGACCTGTAACCATCGTTTTTTGTAAAAAAATATGGTGCTCAAGATCTTCACTTGGCTCAATTAAATGGCACCAATAAAAAACTCACAACTTTGCCCAATTGTTAGTACTAAACGAGCCATTTCTCCTATCATTTGAGACATGGACATGGCCACTGTATACTTAAACATAGTTTATGTATGTATGGATATCATGGTATGTATGGTATGGTACAGTATTTTTTCTGGTATGTGATTATGTATATGTATGTCTAATATATATATATATATATATTCTACATATCATGTTACACAAATTGTATATATATATAATATCAACGGAACTGCACAATATCAATCAATATCATACAATATGAGAGTATGTTAAGTACAATATCACCGTATCTCTCCGAACGTTGGAGTGATCGTGTCACGCCACCTGCCGAGACACGCCTGCGCTTGGACTTTGAAGCGCAACGTCCAGCCTCTCGGCCTTGGTGGCTGAGATTACATGATATTGGGGAATTTTCCATTCGTTTCCTGTGTTTTTTTTAAATCTGGTCTGGAATACTGTTTGGGGATAATGATTGTAAAAAAAAATAGTACTAAACATAATAACCAGGACTGGAATACTGGAATTTCATGGGAAATTCATGGAGATTGCATGATCAAACGCTAAAACTCAATAGGATTCTACGTAGGCTTCAGGGATTTTTTTTTCAGAAGATTGGAACGACCGAGTTACCCAGAAATGATGGCGGTTTGCCATGGCGGACCCAGGGATACCCCAATGAAAAAACCAGAAACTAAGCAACCAGAATCGGCGTTTCATGGGAATATCATCAAATGTACTGATAATATCTGATAATGTACTGTAACTGTATATTCTCAACATTTCGAAAAACCATACTTGAAACATCAACCAATCATTTTGTGAGAATTTCTATGTACAGTACACAATGGGAATAGCCGACCACATTGGGACTCTGTGTTGACCTGCGTTGACACGGGTGTCTTTCGAAACAGAGCATCATAGGGGGGATTCTTCATCAAATATACCCTCTGGTAAACTAACATAACTATGGAAAATCACCATTTTTAATGGGAAAACTCACTATAAATGGCAATTTTCAATAGCTATGTTAGTTTACCAGAGGGTACTAATATGGGGGGTTCCATTAATGTGGGTACCTCAAAAATCCTCAAAATGGATGATTATTTCATGGGAACGTCCGAAAATAAAATGGATGACTATTCCGGGTACCTCTATGACTTAGGAAACCTCCAAAAAAAGAAGTACGTAGGGACAATAATATTTTCGGCTGGCTTTGTCCAGAAATGTGGGATTCACAGCAAGTCTACGGCAATTCTCATGTGGAACATGATGAGTAAGTGCTGGATTTCAACGGATTTCAAGGAACCCTACTTTGGATAAACTGGATAAGCTTCAACAAAAAGTGGATGGTCAAAGCTCCAGTAGTCTTACGTCTTACGAATTCTCTTCATCCGTTGTTGGGAAGAATGGTCCCCCTAGATCACACAAGAGAAGTACAAATACAAGCCTGTCACAAGTACCATCTGGTAGTCATGGCAATCAAGGGAATCAAACATGGTAATAGAAATCCCCTATTATAGATGAATTGGCACTAAAACCTCCATTTACGGGGGACTTCCCAGCTAGCTATGTTTAATTACCAAAAGGATAGTCGTGGAAGGCTGCTAGAAGAAGTATCAAAATGTAAAAATGTGAGAAGTTCCAACCGCTTAGATGCTGGTTGTTCATGGTTGTTCTAAGTCTCAAACTATATATCCTAGGGTAAACTAACATAGATGCGGAAAAAAACATCATTTGTAGATGACTTTCCTACAAAATAAAACATGGCAGTTCCACATCTATGTGAGTTTACCCTACCCATGACGGATCCATGGTGCTGGTAGAAAAATGCTAACATAAAGGGGGTATATTGATGGGATCCATGTCACCATATATAGCAGCACCATGGATCCTATGGGTATGTGAATTTGATTTGAATTGGTACCCTCTGGTTATTTAACCTAGCCATGGTATAGATGGCCCATTTATAGATGGATTGCCGTTCTTAAAATGGTGGATCTTTCCATAGCTATGTCAGTTTCCCCTAGAGTCAAACTCACCAACCGCATCTCCGGGGGCGCACTGTGTTTTTTTAGATCAGGGGCACGCCACACGGATCATCTCCGAGAGGTTTCCAGCTTCAGCCTGAAAAATCGGTCAGTGAGAAGTATCTTCTGCCCATCTTTGTGTTTTTAAAAACATGGGCATTAAGATGGAGGTGTTTATATAATTTATATATAGTTTATATATACTCTCTGGTAAATCACCGTTATTAATATTATTAATGGGGAAATCCATGTAAATCCACTTTTTCATGGCAATTTTCAATAGCTATGTGAAAAATTACCGGAGGGTAATTTCTGGTTGGTGATGTCACCCCTCTGAAAAATGATGGAGTTCGTCAGTTGGGATGATGAGATTCCCAATATATGGAAAATAAAACAGGTTACAAACCACCAACCAGCATATGTCCATATATTCCACATTAAAAAATGTCCCACAAGTTAGCAGAGCTTCTTTTTTTGGAACCCATTTCATAATACTCGTCACTCTTGATTATGGACATATGATCTGTGCATATACATAAAAAGCAGTGTTCAACCCCCCTGTCATTCCAGTATACTGGTTGGTTACAATAATAGGGATTTACACAATGAGTTTTGATAAGACATTGGCTAGCAACCCATGCACTTATCTAACAGTGTTGCTTTTAACCCGGCTCTATTGACAAACGTCTTGAATACGACATTTTGTACATGTATACTAATTTCACCCATTGACCCACTCCGTAATCCAATATATATATATACACCTTACATACATGTGTATATATATATATATTATAAGGAACGTATATAAAATCAACCCAAAATCACCTTGAAGCTGAATTTTCCGTCAAGAATATCATCCCATCTCACTATACTAGTTGGTTGATAGGTTCCTATAATATGGATTAGTTCATATTCGTTTATTATCCGCAATAACCAGGTAGTATGACATAGTATAACTCTCTACAATCAACAAACAATCCACAAGACGTATGGATTTACCCTCTAGTTGTTTAATATAGCTATGGAAAATGGCCCATTTATAGACTTTAAAAATGATGATTTATCATGATTTACCTATGAAACATGGTGGTTTTACATAGCTAAACCGCACCTCTTTCAGCTCCACCAACTTCTCAGCCAGCTCGGGACCATTGCGCCCCAGCGTGCCCTCGCACGCGTAGAAGATGGCCTACTGGACGGAGTTTTGAGCGAAGTGGAGGGGATAGCCTGGTTCCAATAGGTTTACAATAGGACTACCATGGTTAGAATGGCTTTTGTAACGGAACATATAATCCATCAACGGGATTCAATGGGGATAATATATCCCATAGGATCCATGTATGCTATATATGGTAACATTTGCCATCAATATACCCAAATGTTAGCATATATACCATACATGGATCCTATGGGTATGATCATATACGGTTGTTCGTAAGAATATTCTAAGAATATGCTAAGAATCTCAATGGTAATGGCACATACCATCCTCCAAACCAACACTTTGACCCTGAATCAAGCTGATTCAGAAGTCCCTGGAGCAGCTCCCAACCATAGGGGGTTGGGGATTCGCTCCTATGATTGGGGTTGATGGTTTTTAATAACCTTTTAATACAGTCTTAATTGGTAGGGAGGTTACCTTAAGCTCCCATGAGTGATAAATCTGATGGGTAGATTATTGATGGGGGGATGCCACATATTATGATTTCATCGCCGTAGAATTGTGAGTTGACCACCAAACACGGGAAATGAAGCAACAAGAAGGGTGAATTGTTTCGCACCAATAAGCATCTAAGCAGCCAATACAGGGATGTCACTGATTGTATTAGGAGGATCCAACAATTAATTATTTGAGCAAATGACCAATGACTTGGGATGTAGCTGCTATCAAGTCCAGTTTTGGAACAGGGTCATTGCACAGGGCAGTCCACGTCACTGGAATTCATTCCACAGAAGCCACTTGACACAGATTTCTGTAGGTGTAGTCCATCCCAAGAAACTGAAAACATCTGCAAACCATATTTTACATGTAAAAATATAATCCCGAACATTGACGTTTTAACATTGAGAAATGCAAATCGAAACAGGATTCTGCACCCATCCGTTCTTATAGAAAAGTAGACCATTCACATGAGAAACTTTAGATCTGGGTAAATTGTAATATTTCACTAACCTGAATTAAGGCCATTTGGGGATGATTCCCCTTATTAACCCAGTTATAATTTACCCAGTTAGATGCACTTCAAACTTTCAATGTTTAGCAGGCATCATACTGTGACGACGTGAACCGAGATGTTATGCACCCAAAAGCAAACAGATGGAATCATCCGGGGAATTAGGAGAAAAGCTATATCATTTATATCATCAAATCGTAATCAACTTTTTTTGATTTAGGGATTTTAGGGGCACACTAGTTCATAGAATCTATGAACTACAGTAGAAGTGTGCCCCTAAATCCACATGTTGACTACGATTAGATTAGCCCATCGGCAAAAGATTATCCAAGCTATACCCAGTTCAATGGCCATTTTAGGAACCTACATTGGAGGTACCTACCATATATAAGGCCTATGTAAGGCCTATGTAAGGGAATATCCCCACAAAATATGGCCTTATATGGTACAGTACCTGCATTTTAGGATCCTGAAATTCCCATTGACCAGTGGCCTCACTCCTGACGTTGTAGGTATCTACCTCCCTCTCAGTGGGCCTTGGCGCAACTGGGTCAATTCGCTCTGGTAGAACACGAAAAACCCTCCGTGTCAAACATGGCCATTTATAGATGATTTTCCCAGCAATGTATATATATATATATGTATATATATATATATATATCATAATATATGTATGTATGTATATATATATATATATATCAACCTTGATTTACACGTGATTTCCCGTTTACTTTTGGATGCTCATCAAAAAAAAAACATGGTTTAGTAGATTTCGATCCATTCTCACATCCCAATTTTTGGCTTGTTTGGTACTGATCCCTACTTACGTGTTTGGACATCAATACACGCCATTTGAGGATCAAACAAGACTTTGAACAGAAACACAGAGCACAATTGCTGCATGGGGCAAACCCACTAAAGGAACCCAAAAAGAATGCCCAAATTATGATAACTCACTTTTGTTCGCCTGACAGGTCATTTGGGGATACTTACCCCTTACTAATCCTTACTATACATCATTCCAGTTCCCATTTTGTTCTATCCTCACCTTTGATGGTCAACTCTCCCATTCGTGTAGCCATGGAATTTCCATGGAATTTTTCCATGAATTACCACCTCCCCGAGCGAGTCACTGGAGTCAGAATCCATATTCAGAATCCATATTCAGCGGATGGCAGCCGTCAATCAGTAACAGGTTTATACCATAATAAAAGGGTGATTTGGCGTCTGGCTTCTTGTTGGGTTTCCCACATTAACCGCAAGTTACTTATATACTATTTCTGGTTGGTGGTATACCAACCCCTCTGAAAAATCATGGAGTTCGTCAGTTGGGATGATGAGAATGATGAGATTCCCAATATTAATGGAAAATAAAAGCCATGTTCCAAACCACCAACCAGAGGTTATACAGCCAGATACAGCCAGCCAATGCCGTGAGAATTTGACTGAGGTGGGCACAATCGATCACTTTGCTCGAGGCACCATCTGGTTGATTCTCCTTTCGCGTATCCCATTGTGATGGGGTCACCGAAACCAGTTGCATTTTTGGCGATATGGTCACACACCCCTCCAGAACGCCCCCGAATGCATTGCAATACGTTCACTTCATCTGCTTCGCCCCATCATCTGCTTCACCCTTTCATTACATTGAATACGATTCTTTCCGTGCGACCATCAAAATGCTGAAGGAGCTCCGGCTCTGTTGATAACGCGCAGGCCAAATCAGAAAATCAATGCGCCGTGCTTGCCAGCACCTTCGTTTCTTTCCCTGACGCTGTTACCCATAGGATCCATGTATGGTATATATGCTAACATTGGGGGTATATTGATGGTAAATGTCACCATATATAGCATACATGGATCCTATGGGTTATACATGAGTATCGCACACACTGCGTCTTGTGACACGAACGGATGCTGTGAGTCTTGCACTCGCTTGGCCATGCACCTCCCGAAGGTTCATTTCATCATTCATCAACGCGACTCTGTGCCAGCCAAGTCTCCACACCTTGCAACATAACAAAACAACAATCAACAATGTTTCATCCACTACACTGAAATGCCCCACCCCACCCTGGGGACCCTGTCTGCTGCGGTTTCACCCCTATGTTACTTGTAGATACTTTAGCATGGTAAAGCACATGTGGACGCAATACCCCTTCTAAGTGTGGAATTATTTACATTTAGTCACAGACACATCATATTGTATGGACATTATGATATACATTGAATTAGTTATATTAGGCCTTAAGTTATTGTTGATATATGATGGTGTAGACCTGAGTCAAAACAGGTCACGCATGCTTAATGTATCTCTTCACCATGGGTGACAGGCTTCCTGTGCTATTGCAGAACGATGCAGATTGAACAACATGGAAGGGGAACGCACAAGAAATCCCGGCAATCCAACTGGTCGCCATATTGACTACGGAGATTATCCAAGCACGAAGAGAAAAGGTGAAATGCTTCCAGAAGAAGTGAATATGTCCGCAATCGAGGCAATCCAACAAAGCGGAACATTGATTCCTTTGAGAGTCGTGAGCGTCTAATCGGGGCATAGTGCACAGGTTCTTTACGACTTTCCTTTCAACACATCCATTTTCATACAGCAGTGACAGCGAAAAAAACATGAACAAACTATATGTGTTTTATGTGTGCTGCCCCTGACATGATTGCTCGCCAAAGATCCTACTTCATGCTCTGCTCTCATGACATTTGGTTATGAGTATTAGTCTGAGCAAGTTTGATGGCTGACGCAACATTTGGTTGTGAGCATCAATCGAAGCAAGCTTTGCAATGCCCGGGACAAAAATACATGCTGCTAGTCGCGTGCGCTCTGTTGTTTTCTGTCACCTGTTCTGCATAGGTTTCACAATTCATGCATAGAATTTTAAAATCATAAGTCAAATTTAGGGACTTAGAAGGAAATATATTTTTGAACTGTTTTTACTGTAAATACCACTGAAATATGTATTTGGGGAGGGGTTCTGGGGGGGTGGGTGAGCATATATATATATAATATACACATACATATATATATATATATATATCTATATATAAAGGGCTTTAAAGTCAAAGTTTACAGCAAAGTCGGGTTCAAACACGGCACAAACAAGTTGTGTTGTTCAAACCAAGTGACTTGAGTTTCCATGCCCAGTCAAGATCCCAGAGTTTCCGGCAGAAAATACGGTTGAAACATCAGGACACTCACTATTTGAATTTGGGGGTAAAAATTTAAACACCATGATTTCAACCGTAGATTTTCCCAACAAAGCCAATCCATTAAAACATTGTTTTTGTATGTTCTTTGTATTGTAGCATCAAAAATAGCGAACCCGCGAACCCCCATTGAATTAGCCAAAACACAACTAAACACCACTAAACATAATTAATAGTTAAACCATATATCAAAAAGAACTTTTAAAACCTCCAAACAAAACACCTCCCCACTCCTTCAGAATCGTCGACTTTGGCGCAGCTGCTGGCAGACCACCCCCTGGCGGAACGCACGTTTCCACAGCTTTAAAGATTAGTGGCTCACTACAGCAAAACAATCAACGGGGGGCTAACCATCAAAAATGATTCCCGGATCCAATCATCTCATGAGGAGAGTATTTTCAGGCCAATACTCTGGTGAGAATGTGACTGGAACATACCCCATAGGATCCATGTATGCTATATATGGTGACATTTACCATCAATATACCCCCAATGTTAGCATATATATATATACCATACATGGATCCTATGGGTACTGGAACCCCCAATTCTGCGTTTTCAGAACTGGATTGGATACCTAGAAAAGCCTAGAAATCCCCCTATGTAGATTGGGATCTCGACCCAGCAAAATCTGTCGGTTACCATGTGTCGCTTACCCCGGTGGTTAACCATCCGTGGTGCAGATCATCCATCATCAGCGGCCCCCGAGGTGGCTGCAGGTGACCCATCTCTTTCCGCGTGGCCGAACGCATAAAACATCGCAACTCATCGCCGGAAGGATGGAAGGTATTGGAGCTGTTGGACCTGTTGGGCCTGTTGGATGCTTCAAAGTTGAGTCAAGCTGAGAAATATATTCTGAAAGTAAATCCATAGCAATCTACAGCACCTGTACCTCAGGTAATAGTCTAAAGATGAGTGCATGATATTAGATGTATCACGGTACATTTAACACACAGCGTATCAATGGATCCTGAGTCCAGTTGATTCCTGCCATGAAACAGCAGTTATCAAGTTCCTGAGGGCTGTCCAATTTCGAAGGGGGCCACTGAAAACCTGGATGATTCTGGTCCCCGACGTGATCACCAGCTGCCGGAAAGTTTCCATCCACGCATCCGACATGCAACAGGTTTTCCTATGCACATCACGCAGGACCTTGGTAGAGAAACACAGGGAATTCCGAGTTGTCTCTTGGTCTGGTGAGAGCATGCATTCTATACACATTTACGTACAGGTTTACTTGTACGTGGCAGTTTAACAGTGATCACTTTAGGGTTTGTTACAGTAAATGATCATTTCAGATGCTAGGAAGGGTACATTGAATAAAATGAAACCTGTATCTGTAAAAACCAAACAAACAGGCGAAATCCCACTATTGCACTAGTATATATATGTACATATATGAGCAATCTCGAAAGCCCTAGGTTCACGGAAAGGACATCCACAAATTTGGGAAGGTCCCATCGCTTACCACACGTTTGTACAATAATGATATGTGGTAAACTTGGGGGGTATCGCTTGCAGGAAACTGCTACATTTTTCTTTATACAATTCACAGACATCAACGTCCAATTTGGGTATCGCTAATGTGGATATTAGAGAAATACAATGACATAACCTTGACAAGGGGTATCGCTAATTTGGGAAGGTCCCATCGCTTACCGTGTGTTTTTAACAATTTCCATCAATTTCCATAAACCAATGTCTGTCCAATACATATTTAGTATTGCCCGGTTTTTTGCGGTGGCTCATATATATATATATACACATAATAATATAATATAATAACAACAATAATAATAGCAATTGTAAATAATAATCATAATAAAACAAATAATAATGATAATGATCATAATAATATATACACCATAAACGTATGAGTGATACTGGGAGCATTCACAAACATAATGTTGAAAACGGCCATGTAGATCTAAGTAGGGGATCTATGCTGATCAAACTATCCAAAATCACACCCTCCAGTAATTTAGAATGGTTTTTAGGATAATTACCGACACAAAACGGTGATGTTCCATACTGGTAGCTATGTTAAAGTGCCACATGGTACCCAGCTTTGCAAACCAACCATTTCCGTGTGCAAAAATGACGTGTAGATTATAGATCCAGTGATTTTCTGGCTAACTGGCCCCCTTGAGTATCTCACCAGTGGAGTCGGTTGGTTCATTTTCATGGAACCAGTTGAATCCACAATTCATCCAACAGTTACCTATACCATACTTGTAAACCAACTCACCTATCGGACCTGGCCCGAAGGAACCCCCCTGCTGAGCTTGCTGCTATGGTTCTCCTGGCTGCAGAAAGTGGAACTGTCTGGTATCTCACTATTGGTCGTAGGTTGTGAGTGTTACAAGATGTTACAAGTACCGTATAGTAAGTTTGAAGTTGTAATACCTCCTGGAACCCCCAAACAACTAGAAAAAACTAGTGCTGGTTTCCTCAAATAATCACATATTATGTAGGGATTATTCAATAAAACGAAAACAAGTCCTTATTGCTTTTTTCGGGAGCTTCTAGGCTGGAACCTGGAACTGTTTGTTCTCTTCTCGTGAAAATGGGCAGCTGATGCGGCAACTCCCCACAGTTCGTTTCAACGTAGATGGCGGCTCTTGCAGCTTTGTTCAGAACAGTCTATCATGCCAAAATCATATCTTTAGAGTCTATATTTATACATATATACACGGTATGTAGCTATACACACACACACACGCCAGACATATACATCCCGAATTTAACATGGAACCCCAAAAGTATCAAAAATGCGGTACGGAAAAGAACAACTGTCGAATATGGCCAATTAGGAGGTTCATGTTGAATTGAAGGGTATCCAAGGAATAAGAAGGAATCCAAACAACACAACCGGCATGTCCCTCACGTCTAGGGGGAATCATCTTCCAATTCGTGTTTTTCAGACAGATCTATACAGATCTGCAGCCAGCTCCCATGCGGAAACCAGTTCCGAACACCGTGGAACCGTGGAACCTCGATCGGAAGGAGGTTCTGAAGTTTGAAGGACTTGGAACCGATGCCTCCCACGGAACGATCCAAGGGAATCAAAGTGGTGCCCGGATGCCCCCCCACCATCTTGATTTTGGTCTACGTATTGAATTGTATTGATATACCCTCACTGATCTGTGGACTATCTTACCATGACTTCAACTCGTTGTGGATCCTGTACACGGCCCCAGCGCACAAACAATAGAACATCACGAGTTGCAAAAGAAAAGAACACTGTGTACACTGGATCCAGTAAAGCCCATGAGGTTTCGATCTTTCCATATCTTACCCGAACGGCAGGGAGATGTTTTACGATGCTTTACGTCACCAAATTTGACAGATCAACCACGGGTACTGTACCATTTTTCAGGCCATATTTTGTGGGGATATTCCCTTACATAGGCCTTACATAGGCCTTATATATGGTAGGTACCTCCAATTTAGGATCCTGGAATGGCCATTGAGTTCAGAAAATTATTTTCAGTATCGAATTGGCAATTGGATCATGATGGTCATGGTTACCCCACATTTTTGTTGACAAAGCCAGACACAAATCTCATAGATATTGTTGGTATATCAAGTTGGATGATATCCCCATCATATATCCCCCATCATACACTGTATCTGGATTTCTATGGGTGGTTTATTTAAAAAAAAAAAAATCCACTGCAATAAAAAGATAAAGACCATACGGGCTACATCCCAATTTTTGTTGCTCAAGTTCTCATATCATGGACAGTCTGAGATACCCTGAAACAAAAACCTCTGAAATGGCTGGTTTCTGGTTACTCTAGTAGATATCACCATCAAAATTGCAAAAAAACAAGGTGTTTCACTACCCATAGGATCCATGTATGCTATATATATATGGTAACATGGATCCCATCAATATACCCCCTTTATGTTAGCATATATACCAGCACCATGGATCCTATGGGCTATGCTACAGAAAGGATCAGCACCACCCAGTGATGGACTTGGTCTCTGTTGCTCCATCGAATTAGTTCGATATGTACCCAACAAACATCCAACAGTTATCATATTGTGGTAAACCCAATGCCTCAAAAACCTACCATTTGGGGCTGGTTTATACCAAAAAAAAAGGGTGATTTGGGGTCTGGCTTCTTGTTGGGTTTCCCACATGAACCGCAAGTTACCTATATATCATATCTGGTTGGTGGTGTCAACCCGTGGTATACCTACCCCTCTGAAAAATCATGGAGTGAAAGTCAGTTGGGATTTGATGAGATTCCCAATATTAATGGAAAGTCATAAAATTCCATGGTTCCAAACCACCAACCAGGTAAGTTACCTAATGTCAACCCAGGATTAATAAACCATAGTTTATTAATTAGGGTGGTACTCCTCCAATAGTGATAATCCAATACTTAAATGGTACCCCCCCCCAATTAAACGGCCTAAGGGTTTATTAATCCAGGGTTGACATTATATGTGACCTATCCGTTTAAGGTGCCCTGGACCGGTCCCACCGTTTGGTTTAACCTCGGCCGTCGCCGCGTCGCCTGGCATTCGGACACTGTATCGTCCCTCGCCAACATCGCCCTGGGGCGGTTTTTTTTCGACGCCGTTCTCAGAAGGGTAGGTGTTGAAACGAATCTTTGGGGGAAAAACCCTACAATGTGAGGCCCCCCAGTTATAAGTTGGTTTATAAGCCCCAGTAACTATAGTTATATCTGCCATAAACCATAGTTATGGGAGTTATAAACCAACTTAGCTAACTATGGGGCACCACCTTGTACCAATACCTACCATTTTTAATGGGCAAATCCATGTAAATCCACTTTTTCATGGCAATTTTCAATAGCTATGTTAAATTACCGGAGGGTAATTTCTGCTTGGTGGTTTCAACCATCTTGAAAAATATGAAAGTCAATGGGAAGGATTATCCCATATATTATGGAAAATAAAAAAATGTTTGAAACCACCAATCAGAATAGCATATATAGAGAAAAAAGGAAGTCCATGTGGTCTAATGATTCTAATGGCCATCCTTCAAGTGTACAACCGTGAGATCCATATGGTAGTCCTGGTCTCTGGTAGTTTTCAAACATTTTGTGGTATGGGATTCGCAGGAGATATGGTGAGTTTCTCAACGTTCTGAGTGGGAAAGAAAGAGATGACAAGTGGGGGCAAGGCAGCTGCAAAGCCAAAACAATGACGGCCTTTGCAATTTTTTTTGGGAGAGGTTTAGAGGTTTGACAGCAAGAAAGTTGAAACTACAGGACTTCACCCAATCGGTGCCTCTTTGGGGTTTTTCATCAGTCCGCTTGGGAAAAAGCCCCATCCCCATAGGGCCCATAGGATGTAAGAGGCGCCTCCACAGTTCCTTCCAGGCCGTTGAATTTCTGCCCCGCCTCACCTGAGCACTTCTGCCAAAAAACTGAAGTGGCTATGGATAAATAGCTATAGCTACCATGGGGGCCATGAACATCCAGCCATACCAGCTATTTTGAAGGAGTACAGCTGCGTCTATCCTACCTGATGTCAATCACGTGTCTGTTTGTTTTGTTGCATCATTTCCTAATCCATCATTCTACTGGTACATGTGTATAATTCTATCCAGACTTTGAACTACCAATCCACTTTTTTGTCCCTCACTCTCTCCCCCCATCAGCCTGTGCGTCCATGTTTTTCTTGCTTGCGCTACAGGAAGTACAGAATCCATTTCACCCATTGTTTCTAGTAGACGTTTCTACCTTCGCCAAGAGCACATCTGACAGGGATATGCAGTGCTGCAGCATCCAGAAAGAAACATCTGAGCCGTCCCACTCTCCAAGCCACAGACCTACTTGATGCGTGGGTCAAAGACCAACTTAGTCGGTTGGAAAGTCCCTAAACTACAATGTGAGGCCCCCCAGTTATAAGTTGGTTTATAAGCCCCATTAACTATAGTTATAAGTACCATAAATCATAGTTATTGAAGTTATAAACCAACTTAGCTATCTTGGGGGCCTCACATTGTAGGTTACCCTCTGTCCACCCGGAAATACCCTCCGGGAATCAAACAGGGGTGAACATCGTCGAACTAGACAAAAAATCAGGGACTTTTCAGCAAAGCATGTCTGATTACCAGAGGGTAACTTCAATGGATTGGTTTAAGGGAAAATCTACAGGAAACCATGGTTTTTACCATCAAATATAGGTTTCCTGTAAATTTTCCCGTCATCCAATTCTGTGATAACTGTGACTTTGAAATGAGTATTTTTCGAAACCTCGAAACCAGCAAGAATTGAGCAGCTTAAATGACTTGCAAACGGCGAAATGAACGCTATGTTTGGTAATGAACGAATAACTCCAAGATAACATATGGACATATACGGATGATACAATAATATTATATAAAATAATAAGTTCCACTATGTTCCAATCATGAATCCTATTATATAACAGAATCCTGACACGTTCTGATGATCATCCCATCGATTCCGCCATGCTTTCTGTGAAACATTCTCGGCTGGATCTTTTGTGAAGACACAGCCCCAGCTGTGATTTTGATCTAAACATTGGAACCGCTAGTCTCAATCATGTCCAATTGGGCATGGTTCATAGTCTCAGATTTGGCACTTCATACCTCAACAACTTTGATCGTCCCCATCTCAGTTGTATTGTCCCACCATGCCCGCCCAATGTTGGTGGGCAACCAGCTTTTGTAAAAAAAAATGTCAATCCACATTTCATCATGCTTCATCCTAGATACTCTGCAACAAAGAAAAACTGGCATGTCAGTCCTCATCTCTCGTTCAAAATCAGACCAGTCCCCTCACTAGAGATGGAAATTCCAGCGTGGAAGTAGAAGATGTCCGGACAGGAATATATATATATATATTTATATATATATAGTGTATATATATATATATATGTATATATAGTATATATATATATATACATTAACATAGAATATCAAAGATATAATACATACATGAACACAAACCCATGGAGCCATGGATTCCCGCCTTCACGCGTTGCCCTGCCAAGAGGAAGCCGTGGTTGGGCCCCGTCACCACAGTTGGGGCGCTCCGGACAGGAGCTTGGCCTCTGGATAGTCCACATAGCTTGACATCTTTTTTCAGGTGGTGAATTTTTCATGATACTGTGAATGGTTCAGAAATCCGAATCACCAGTTGATAGGTGGTTTTTACATCCCATGATTTTCTTTGGGTTTCAACCATCCCAAATTGGTGGTTTATCGGATTTCGCTGGCCCATCCACAGTTGATTCAATGGATTGATATGGTTATACCCCCCCAAAAAAAGGGGCCTTGCAGCTGCAGATTTTCATCGATTTTCCCTGATTTTCCAATTCTAGGGATTTCGGGTGAAATTGAAGATGCTTGAACAAAAGGGCCTACCACATGTTTCAGCTGTTGAGAACTCGTATTATCATGTATTATCCGGGTATACCCCATGTACACTCACTGAGATACACATGCAAGTGGGGTGATCACCATAAGAAATGTGGATCTTAGTGCAAACTCGAAGTATGTCGATTGAACATAGGAGCGGCAAAGATGCGTAAAAATACCGCAAACATTGGACTTTGACCAGTAAACAAAAATAACATACCGAACTCTTTCAGTATGCAAAATGTTGGAGTTGAGCTTGGGCATGGGATTTCAAACCACCCGACAGCAACAGTAACTGGGATGTGTATGAAATGCCTTATATACCTTACATGAGCAAAAATGGAAAAACACCATGGACGTTTCAGCTTGGTACCATGGAATTCCACATCCTGGATGGTGAACCTGAAAAATCATTGGTACGTCTGCTTGGCTGCTTGGCAGCTTGGTGAATGTTGATGATTTCAACCCATCCAGCCAACCATGCGTGCACAGTTGGCTGAGTGACTTTCAGCAGTTGGATGTGTAATCTGTAATTTCCGGTTTTTCTTGATCAGTCTGTCAATTTTTGTTGGTCAAACTTCAATTGCTGTTAGTTTCCCCAGCCCTTCTCTTGGTGAAACTCCCATTTGTCTTGGGCAAACTGGAATGCGTTGGTTTCCACATCAATTTCGATATACACTATATTGTTCTACCATCTGGTCATTCAACATAGCCATGGAAAATCACGATTTTTAATAGGTAATCCATCTATAAATGGGCCATCTATACCATGGCTATGTTAAATAACCAGAGGGTACCAATTCAAATCAAATTCACATACAATGTGAGGCCCCCAAGATAGCCAAGTTGGTTTATAACTCCAATAACTATGGTTTAAGGTACTTATAACTATAGTTGCTGGGGCTTATAAACCAACTTAGCTATCTTGGGGGCCTCACATTGTATGTTTGCTGATGAATTCAGCGGTGCATTTTTTTTTCCCGCTGCAGAACATGTCCAAGACTTCCGTCAGACCAAGTGACTTGGATCTGCTGCAGGCAGTCGAACCAAGATGATGGTTTCATTATCGGTACCTGTGGACAATGTCACGTAGGACGGTCCTTGCTAACTTGAGCTAGCACATGGCATTGAATATATACAGCATCTGCATATATATATAATTATATATATATCAGGTTGTTGCTCTTTTTTTTCCGGAATTCACTTTTTAGACGGACATCTTTGTTTATATTATATGTGTTTGGTGAACAACTCCTGAGCTCCTTGGCTTCCATTTGAAGAGGAACATGGATGCATAATGTCGATCTCCTAACCACCCAATGCTCTATATATCATATCATACATCATTTCATGTCATATCATCGCATGTTACATTACATGAATTTACAAATTATGCATATATATATAATATATTTATATATATGGGCAAATTATAATATTTCACTAACCTGAAATAAGGCTATTTTGGGATAATTTCCCTTACTAACCATGATTATAGTGAGGTCGCCGGTTTCGGTCGTTATACAAGTCGCGCAATTTTTCGCTGGCACCTTCTTCGATGGGCCTCCCGCGAAGTGACCTGCTTCCGCCAAAACCATGGCTTTGAAAACATAAAATGACAACGACGCCGGGATGATTTAGGGGTACATGATTCATGGGTACCATCATTATAAGAAATCCACATGTAGATGTTCATAGATTTTCCATCGTTTGATTGGAAACCTGTGATATCTTGCTTTAGAACGTTTCATAGAAGAGGTAGCCTCAAGATTGCTAGACATCCAACTTTGGGTGCACAATCTTTGCCTGTGACACCAAAAGAAACATACCTGCAAGGCTGAGTTCTCTCACAATATTTTCCTCATCCAGGAAAACAATATCGGTCCGAGTTTGCTTCAACAGAGAATTTCGATTCACAAGAAACAACACACAAGAGAATCTAACAAAAAAACATATTAATAACTTTGGGTTTTATCCACTAACACCTAACATACAATGTGAGGCCCCCCAGTTATAAGTTGGTTTATAAGCCCCAGTAACTATAGTTATAAGTACCATAAACCATAGTTATTGAAGTTACAAACCAACTTAGCTATCTTGGGGGCCTCACATTGTACTGATGGTAGCAAAATCCATAAACATCAACCGGATGGTTGAAACACTGGACCACCTTGCGCAGCACTGGTGAAGAACCTCCGTCCTCAGCCGAAAAAACGAAAAACCTTGCCGCCGTTAAAAACTCTCACCCAGGAGAAATGGGGATAGAATGAAAGATCAAGATGATATATATATATACATATTATTACGCATATCACCTGCGAAATTGAGTATCCTATTTGTTTAACTGCAATATATCACCAATTCAGATCAATAAACACATGGTCGCTTTAAACTGGCTCTGTTCCCAACATATTCATTACTTTGCATGTTTGGAAAACGTTCAAACAATGCAGCCTCTCACCATATGTACTTGGTTCTAGATTTAAAAATATTTAAAGTAACAAATACTAAGATCTGCGCTTTGAAAAAACTCCACCGGAAGATATGTACCAAATGCCTTTCTATACCAGCAAACCAGCAGAATTAATGCATATGATACGAAAACATCGAATGTCTGCACTTTTCCTGGACATTGCAATTGTCAATGAACCATCCTTGCAAAGAGGTCAAGATGAACGATCAAGCAATGATACCAAAAAGGAGACAACATGTCATAGATCTTGCAGAAACTAAGGATGTGGTGACTGGTCCTAAGATCATATCGAAGAGCTCATCGATCGCAAGTGGTGCAAGATCAGTTTGTCCAACCGTTGGACACTGCGGAAACACACCCAAATACTATGTACACCCTCTGTTATAGTTCCTTCCCCCCCAATAGTTAAATGCCCCCCTCAATACGCGGGTTTAGTCTTGGATAAAAATTATTTGGGGGGCCCTATTTATGGCTGTGTAATTATAGGGTCGTATTCAATATTAGGGTGAAGGGTTTTTCTTGTGATACGTCCTGATATACCCCCAATTACATCCATTTAAATGGGAAAATTATGATTAACCCTTGGGTTTCGGGGTACACTATTTTCAGACAAAGCCATGTATAGATGATTGTCCCACCATTTTAAATGATTTTCCCATTCGAAATACGGTGAATGGAAGAAATCCTGCACCAGTTGGTAGGTGGGCAAAATATGGCAAAATCCCATTCCAATCTGGGTCAATTATAATATTTCACTCACCTGAATAGTTCGGCCATAAAAGGGGATGATTCCCCTAAAATAAACCATGATTTCCAGTGAGGGAGAACAGTGAGGTCGTTATAATTTACCCATATATATATATAGAGTACATACATACATATAGATTATGTCTGGATACATGTGGAATATGGATACATATATAATTTACCCAGATTCCAATCCCAAAATCTACAGCGTTTCATAGGAATCCCCATAGTTGGCCGCCAACACCCAGCGGACCCGATGGACTTGGCCCCGAGCGCAATTTGTTCCAAGGCCTCGCTGAACACGGACTGAATGATGGAGGGGGTATGGCTCAACCGTGGGCTTTATATGGTTTGATATATTTATAAGCATATATGCATATGTATGTATAAATGTATATACTGTATGTATCTATATACTGTCTATATGTATGAATATGTATATATATACGTATGTATATTATATATATATGTATGTATATATATATACTGTACATATATATGTGTATACAATGTAATATATATGTTGCATGTGTGCATATTTATGTATATAATTATGTATATATATATATGTATACATACCTACATATTGAACATTATTGAACCATCTGGTCTTTGGGATGCATAAATGAGTCTATGTTTACCTCAAGTGGTTCTAGTTCTTCAACATTGATCCATCCCGTGCTGAGCATCCGACCATCCCCATCTTGACCTTTGGCCAAATCAGGTTCGCAATGTCCTGGCGAAGCGCTGGCCGAGTCTTGCAGCTAATCCACTAACCCAAAAGCATATCATGTCATTCACAAATAGAGGTTTCCATAGGTTTCTCCAGTTTTGGGGCTACCAATGATCCGTAAAATCCGTAAAAAAATCAACCATGGTAGTCTTGAAAACATGTGAAAAGCCATGGTGACGATGCTCCACTGCTGAAACAGCCGCATGGCCTGATTGGAGTTCCGTTCAAAGAGCCCGTCGCAGGCCAAGACTAAAATCTCTGAGGACCTGCAGCATTGCTGCAGCACCAGTTGACAAATTCCTAGGAAAACCACCGGTGATTTTTTGGGGATTCGAATGGTTTTTTTTTGAATGGGATGTGTACCACTGATTTCGCAAACAGGATGTATCGCTATTACATTGACCGTACCTGTATTTTGTATATATATATATATATATGTGTACACACACACACTATAAAACAAACTTGGGAAACGTTCCACAAGAAAGTCATATATGTACTGGGTCAAAGTTGGGGTACCCAAATCATCCAAAATGTGTAGTCCACCCACAAAAACCATTTATGTACTCGGTACGTACAACTATATGTGTAGTGGTTCAACAATGGTGTTGCACTTTTCCAGCAGGAAGCTCGCAACTGAGGTGGTAGAAGGAAAGCACCAGGAAACCTGTTTTTGTAGGGTCAAATACGATTTCCTCGACAAGCAACTTCAACGGCCAATCTATGAGAACATCCTACAAAAATATTTGAAACACAATGACACAATGTCTTTTTCAAAACCCCAATTTTTCTCCCATCCCCCATTGATCGCAACAACAAATCCATGAATCCATTGACTCTCATCAAACTTGGCTCAGAACTGAAATCACCTTAAATTTTCCAGGAACTTAGGGGCCTGAACTACCACGAATGTTTTTTTGTTTGCTAAGGGCTGAACCCACCCTGGAAGGGAGTCTTGGTCACATCCGGCACAGCAATCACCTGGATCTTGCAGCCCGTGAATGAAGATATGCAAAGCAAATCGTATATAATCCAACTTAATTGAAAAAACAAAACACAATGTGGTTTCTGGTGCTATATATTTTATATATGTATTGACGTGACGTATGTTCCCTCATTTTAGGGTCAACTATATGTGTGCCAGCTGATGCCATTCCACCTGCAGGGATTACCATTCCGTTGCGGAGACTTCTCTGATCGCTGCTCAAGGCGCACCTGTTTTACAGATATGTTTTCAGGTATTGTACCGCACAAACAGGCTACAAATGGGCGATATATGTATGTCTACTACTATTATGTACATATATACATATATATGTATATATATACATGCATGGAGCCTATGTATATATATATATACATATGTAGGTATGTGACGTATAGTCATCTTGGAGTAGATAGGACATGAACACTTCAAAACATCCTCACTAATGGTAATGATCTTGAAAATCCCATAATCTACGTGAAAATGACTACTATATATCTAATCATAAAACAAAAATAAACATACGTATACCATACCTACCTACCTATCTATCTACGTACCTATCTATCCATCTGTCTATCTATCTATCTACCTATCTATCTACCTATCTACCTATCTACCTATCTATCTATCTATTTATCTATCTATCTATCTATACATTGAATTTCATTTCATTGCATTGCATGGCATGACATGACATAACATCACATGACATGACATAACATTACATAAAATTACATAGCTTTACATAACATTGCATAACATTGCATAACACTACATAACGTTACATAACATTACATAACAGTATATAACATTACAGGACATTACATTACTTACATACATTACATACATTACATACATTACATACGTTACATACAGTACATACATTACATACGTTACATACATTACATACATATATATATATGTATTATACAACAACTAATATGACCATTGATTCTGGATTTGTTTTTATTGTTTTTAAAACAAAAAACATTATATATATATATACACATGAACATGAATATATATATATATATATATGTCTACATATGTGTATATATATATGTATAGAAAAGGTACAGAACTGTATGCAGAGACACACACACACACATATATATATACAAAGAAAACTGCAATCAGTGACACACTAACCCGGCCATGGAACATTCTCTGGTTTAGCTGTCTGTGGAATGCCATGGAACATGGTCCATTTGTAACCATTTATAGATAGATGATTTGATTTACCTATGAAAAAATAGCGAATTTCCATGGCTGTGTTAGATTACCAGAGGGTAAACCACTGCATGTGAGAATCCATAAACAAATAACACATCAAAAGGTTCTTTTTTGGTCACATTCCGTGCGTTGATGACATCAGCAATGCTTGACGCTGGGATGGATTGGAGAATTGTTTCAATGTTCATCAGGTCCAAATTTGGGGGTGTAAAAATTGAAATCACTGAGCCACAAAACATAGCCGATCTTGTAGTCTACAAACTTTATAGAATAAGGAATCTGCCTTGAGTTTCACGAACTTCTGGAAACACGTGCAGCTTGTTCGCGGGATAGTCGCAGCAAAAGCATCTCTTTT
>Ga0126342_10002758_pt1 | contig 28004 bp, 18 predicted proteins | sample Cyp1metagenome_FD_92528 | JGI IMG/M metagenome (GOLD analysis project Ga0126342, IMG submission 92528) | Coral microbial communities from Lord Howe Island, Old Settlement Bay, Australia - Cyphastrea 1 metagenome | ecosystem: Host-associated > Invertebrates > Cnidaria > Coral ... | reverse complement strand
TAAAACCGGAACCTGCTTACTGCACCCCTGAAATCCAGGATTTTCCCCAAAAGTGCCAGAATCTAGGCATTTTAGGGTGTGGTAGGCAGAAAAATCTCTTCTTACCACCCGTCTTTGACTATACCCATTAATAATGGTGATTTTTCATGGCTATGTTAGTTTACCGGAGGGTATATATAGTTATATATAGAAAACAAATATGGAGGTTGCCCCCAAATCATCCAAATGTTCATAGGATTTTCCATTACAAACCATCCAGCTATTGGGGACTTTACCATGACTATGGAAACCTCCTGGATTTCGCTGGATGAGACCGACCTGGATAGAGCTGAACTCTGAATTCTGATCGCTGGATCTTGTCTCTGTGCCGGAGAGCCAAAAAAATATGAGTTTATAAATTTTAAGTGTATTAATATAACATATATAACATATATGATCATCCCCAACCAACCTGCTGTGGCCCCAGTGCCATCTGTTGTCGACACCAAGGGACACACCACTGGCCAGCATTGTGTCATAGATGTGGGCAGCCAGCTGCCAGGGGTCCTAATGATAAGATGCTGGGACATGCCATCATGTGGGCTCAAGTTTAACATGGAATGGCTGATTATTCAAGATAGTCCAGAAGTTTAACAAATGTATGTATGTATCTATATTATATATATACACGATTATACACGCATGCAGACAAGACATCGCAGGGATCAAGAGGGGCACTGCGGGCTTCCCATATTAAAAGATACTAAAAGTTGGATGGGAAAAAGTCCCAACAAAAAAAAGCTGGCAGGTCAACTTTGTTGACATGGGTCACATAGGTGTCACATAGGTGTCACATAGGTGTGTCTGAAAATGGGGTATACCCACCAAATGGCAATCCCAATAGGGAAAATAATGACTACAGTGACATTGCGTGTTTTGAGGTATACCATACTTTCAGACAAACCCGTATCCAAATCGAGCTCTTGGGACCTCCTGCAGGTTGCACATCACTTCGTTGCAATGCACCACATTTGCTTCAACCTGGCGATGGCAACGAGTCTGTTACAGGGACCGTCGGTTTCACTTGATCCATCCATCTTCCAGGAGAGATGGATCAACCTGAAATTTGAAAAATGGCTGGGCCTTGTGGGTCACGAAGTTGGAGAAACACTCAGCTAAATTAGCAGCAATAGCAAAAAGCATCAAAAGGCAGAATTTCGGATGTAATATCGCCAACCCGACACTAAACCATCTCCAATTTTGCTAGAAAGGGGTGCTCACAATAAAACCTTAGGAGGTACATTTAGGGTTTTAGTATGTTTTAATATGCTTTAATGCCACATTACAAGAATCATGTTTTTTGTTTGCACCTCCCTCTGTTACTGATTCCTCCCCTTGCTAACGCAAGGCCTGGGTCTGACAAATCTCTTCAAAAATCTGCAGGGCAAAGATCCACTGCCTCAGAGTTTGGCTGGTTTCGCTTCGGCTTTTTTCGTGGCACTCAAGAAATGGCAGCTGTAGAAACACTAGGCTCAATGGGAATTTCAGGATCCTAAAATGGAGGTACTGTACCATATTTCTGGCCATATTTTGGGGGTATATCCCCTTACATAGCCCTTACATAGGCCTTATATATGGTAGGTACCTCCAATTTAGGTTCCTGAAATGGCCACCGATAGGAGGCTTGCTGTTCAACATGATGTTTGTCAATAAATACTCGTGGGAGAATCAGAACCATGAGAATTTGATAGCAACCAGAGTCACCAGCTGTCCATCTGAACAATTGCGGAGTTGATCCTGTCAGTTGGTACCCGCCCCGTTTCAACCCTTGATAAATGGGAAAATATCAGGAAGATATTGGGATGTTTTTTCCTCAAGCCGCACCAGTCTCAGATATGAAGTGTCAAAGCTTAGACTCGAAGAACTTCCAACCCCACCAGGTGGCAGGCGGTTCTTGTCTGTACAAAATGCTATACTCCTTCAACCGCTCAGAAACGTCCAGACCACAGGTACGACAAGCAGCAACATCTTGATATGCTGACATGTCCCTCCGCGGAGCAGGCTGGAGCAGCTCTCTCTTCACATTTTGCACAAAGCCATTCATACTCAGAAACTGGTGCACTGTAGGCTCACCCCATTCATATTTGGAGCTGCTATCTAAGTCACACGGCTGCGCTTCCGGATGTGACAAGATCCAGTGTTCGTTTGAAAACCTTCCCACTCCGTAGCAGTTGTCTGCCAGTCCACCTGGTGGCGGGCAAGTATCTGGCTCATCGTTTCTTTCTTCCAAAACCACCTCCATCGCACTTTCAAACAGCTTGGGCTCGATCAATTTGGAAATATAGCTGCAGCGGGCAGCCCACATATTGCCAGGTAAATGGGCAAACGGGAGCGGGGACATTCTTGAACCGCATGTGTCGCATGTGTTGGGCATCAGCCTGCACTCCTCTGAAAGAGCACCGGCTTGAAGGTATTCTCGCCATGCAGATTGGGCAGGTTTGTCATGGTAGGATCCCTTGGCATGTAAATACACAACCACCTCGGAGGGATGCGTACTGTTGAAACTGCAGTAAGACCAAAGCTCCTGAAGAGTTGTATTTTCTTGGCCGTCTGGTACATGAAGAAAACCACCATCTTTCACAATTTTCAGGTCGTCAATGGCCAACACCGAGGGATCTTTCGCAACTCCATTGGAAACAATCTGAAGGTGGTGACGTTGTGGGTCCAACTGCAATAGTTGTTGGCGAACGATCGAAGAAACTCTCGACATATTGATGATTGAGCCCACATACAAATTGTAGTACACTCTAAGTTTTCCTGACGAAGAAAAGGAGTGCGACAAAGATGATGTAGTTTTCAAAGAATCCACCTGAGCCATGGTCAAAAGTCTTTCATTACGGCAAACCTTACGAAACCCGGGAAAAAACATGTTAGATCATGCTGGATGATTTGTTTCCAGCCCAAAGAACTAAACATGTAAAATATGGGGACAAGTTAAACGCTGCTCACCTGAAGCAAGCACTCGGTCCCATCATCCGCCAGCACAGAGGCGGCAACAGCAAGGCCGGCAATCATCAAATTTGCCAACATTGCTTTGACGAAATATGAATTGAGATATATCGAGATGTATCGAGATGTTTGAACCCAAACAGCTTGAGCGAGACAAGATTGGGATTGGCATGGATTGGTTTTTTGGGGGGGGGCAAAGCCACCAAATCCACCAATAAACCGAAACCGAACAATTTTGGAGGGTATAGACTTCCAAGATCTTACAAACATTTACAAACTGTTTCTGGTGAAATCTGATGGCTTAGATTTCAGCTTTACAACGCTAGCTCTACATTTGTGGCAATTCCAGCAGAGGCACCCGCGGCACGACTTCATGGCATCGTTGAAACCTCAATAGGGGGCCGCGGGATGCGGAAAAATTCTGGGTTTGGTGGTTGGATATGATGAGGATACCCTCTGGTTATGTCAAAATAGCTATTGAAAATGGCCATTGAAATAGTTGATTTTCCCATAAAAAATTGTGATTTTCCATAGTTATGTTAGTTTACCAGAGGGTACCCGATGCCTCATGTTCAGGTCCAAAGCCATCTTTTCGAAACGATGATGAAGCCCACTGATGTGGCTTTTCCATACTTGGCTACACAAAGAATTCCATAAGAATCCCATAGGTCACCAAGAACCAGGATGCCCCAAAACATGCCGGTCAAATACCACAATCATTCCAAGAGGGGAAAGGGACAGGAACAAATCCACCCCATTTAACGATCATTCGATCAATCAAAAACCAACAGCCAACCAGTTTAACTTCACATCTGCTGGGTGGGTTGGTTTATCCCAAAGCCATCTTCTTTCAACAAGTCCCGGACCTGTGGCAAAGCCGTTTGTTCATAAACCGGGCCCCCATCCCGAACATTTCCATAGATGGTGGGAAAAACACCATCCCCAAACCCATAGGATCCATGGTGCTGGTATATATGCTACATTTGGGGTATATTGATGGTAAATGTTACCATATATGGCATACATGGATCCTATGGGAAATGCTAGCTGCTAGCTGACTCAGCTCCCAAACACGTCGAGCCACTGAAGGCATCTGCGTCAAAGCCGTCTGTCCTCAGCTTCCACAAGCGCCAAATGCTGGCGTGCCAGGCCAAGCCGCTGGCGCGTGCAGCCAGCAAGGTGTTGAAACCTCGGTTTTTTTTTACCGGGTTGGGGATAGTATGGGATGGTGGGACATGGAACTTAGACGAAAATTAACCAACTGGCCTGGAAATGATTTGATTGATTTTGATTGTATCATATTGTATCTCATATTCAAATGGGCTTCATATGTCTTCATATGCCTGTACATCATCTCACCATGTTTTGCTATATCACTCTTGAGGTTCCGACCGTTCACTCCCCATTCTTGGGGGCTTCAGGTCCATTTTGCTATATCACTCTTGAGGTTCCGACCGTTCACTCCCCATTCTTGGGGGCTTCAGGTCCATTTCAACCCGTTTCACTGCCATGCAGATGCTGCAACACCATACCCAGAATCCAGCATAGGGTACTGCACTGATTGCTGGACTAAGTTGCATCTTCCATGTACTGACAGCTATCATCTACAGGACTGCCATTGCCAAAGTTGATCCTCATGAATTTGAGACTATGCTTTGATAGTAAATTGATGATAATTACCACCACAAGTGAGGTGGCCCTCACTTTAAGTGTCACAAGAAATAGACCGAGAAAGATATGTCCTGTCCACAAACAACAGCTATGGCACGTGGTCCCATGATCATTTTGCCAAACAAACAACCTGTGCCTTTAAGATGTTATATCTATATACATAGATACAAATATATCCATACATATATTGATATTTATGTAATGGTCATTGCAGTGTAAGATATACATAATGTAATGTATAATATATATATATTACATCTCTCCGCATGCGCGTGCGTAACTTTTCAGATATGCAAGACTACGACGAAAAACCGTGAGAGATTCGAGATTGCAAGTCTTCCAAACTTTTCCAAACGCGTCCAGAAATTGATCACTTGGGCTCCAGGCTTCTCAAATCTGGCTTGCTGGAAGCCTGAGAAACGGGAACCATGGGCGACCAATCGCGTTGCAGCCGGCCAGTCTCTGAGATGACCACAATTGAATGAGATCCAGCAGACCAACCATGTTTTTATCCAAGACCTATATGGGGGTGTCCTAAAGTATCCCCAAAGCCATGGCTTTCAATACTAAAATCATATAATTTTGGATGATTTGGGGGTACCCAAAAATCAGGAAACCTTCATATTAAGCAAACCCCCTATAGGTAGAAAAAAGTTTGAAACCTGGAAACCTCTCTCTCTCTCTGTATGTTCGATATATACTATTATATACTATATATAATTACGACCCACAGATAGCTCATAGATAATCCATAAGTAACCCATGAAATATTGAAATGTCACATGTAACCCGATGTTAATATCTAATAGGATTTATATAACCCGCATATAACCCATTCTCCCACCATTTTCCAGGCCTGCCGCATCTTGCACAGCAACAGCTCACCACTCCGCCACTGCCCGGCGCGACGCTGCGCCGTCAGCACCGCGTTGTGGTGCAGCCTCGCCAAGGGGGCGCTGCCCCCTTGGAACTACCAGGCATCATAACCCTTGGTTTTAGCTAAGAATAATTGTTAAATCATGGTTAAATCATGCTTCAATTTATAGTTGTTTATAGATCAATGACCATATTTTCATGGATGATATTGATCCATAAGGGGGGCTGGTTCCTGACAGAAACATCGATGAAGAATGGATCGTTGGAATAGTGTGATGATTTCAGGGGATCTTCAATCTTGTACCCTGTTGGCTCAACTGGTGTTTTTAATAGCCATGGGAGCCAACATCTAAGAGGCTTAAAAGGCTTAAGAAACATCTCTCGGAGCAACGCCTCTAAAATAAGTAGCCCAATTTTATACATCTTTATCCAACAATACTGAGCATTTCAGCAGGGACGACACCCTCATGTGGATGACCACTGGAGTCTTGTGCAGCTGGGCCGCCTATCCGGTTGAAGCTCTTGCTGACGCAACTGATGCAACAGCCTCGGCCGCACGTGTCTTGAAATGCTCACACGAGCATGACACATGATAATTACAGTATGTAATGTAAACATATACGTGCATCTGCGCGTGCATGTGCAGAGGAAAAATCCACACCACAATATATAATACTAACACGTGAACAAAAACTGAAGAGTGAAGAACTTGTCACTTCCCCCGTGCAGACCAGTAGCTCTTGCGCTGCTTCAGGCTGCTGGGTCCTCTGTTAGAGGGTCCGGCAGGCCATAATCACGCTGGTTATGTTCCCCACCGACCCATGGCAATATTGATAGGATATGTTCAGGTCTATTGAGGCTATTGATCGATATTGAATCGATATTCCCGTTTTGGGGGAGGAAAAATATACCATGGGTTTCATGCCCAAAACCATCATCTTCCGGGGGGTTAGGGACGGAACGGAACCTTTAAAAAACTGAGGTAATTTTACATAGCTATGGAAAATAGCTCTGTTATAGATGATTTACCAGAATTACCTATATTGAATCCTATCTAAAATGTCGATTTTCCATAGCAATGTGCAAAGATGGTGTTGTTTTTCCTTCTGAATAGGTAAATCATGGTAAATCATCTATAAGTTACCCTCTGGTACACGACCATGGCACTGGAAACGCCTCTATAAATGAAGGTTTGAATGGCGTCCTTGCCAGGTGCTGCAGCTGCCGCATGGCACCATAGGGCTCCATGGCGCCATGGCTTTGACGGTTCGATGGCGGTATGATGAGTGGGACAAAAAGATGAACTTGAATGAAAATGATGGAAAACTCGTGGACATAACAAGGTTCTCCCAATTTCATCCACTTTAGAATCTTGGTTCAGGATAAGTATATTGCTGGATGCAATATGTACATATATGTACAGTGACCTACATGTAAATTGCATGAGCCCAGCACACTTTGAACCACTGGGGCTGTAGCCACTGCGAAGATTATGCCAACATCAAAGGAACAGTGTGAATGTGCAAACTGGTCAATCGACATGACCTGATATTTGGGATGGTCATCCACCTTTCTTGGGGATTTTCAATCTTCATTGAGCTAGTTTAGATGAATTTGGCAATGAACATATCTTGTCTTTGACTCACTGGAATGATCGCAGACCAAGACCACTTGCCTCGGACAAGGCCTCTAATGCAGCCTGTCGGACTTTGGCGTGCCAGTCCTGGAGGCCAAAAAAGGGGGATTCCAACGAGCAGTTCTGAGTCCTCTTTTTGCAAACATGATGGCGCTTTGGTAACAAAAAAATATCGGCAATTCTGTAAAAAACAATGTAAAAACACTCATGATCTGAAGATTCTGAAGTCTTTGGATCCCTCTTCCCATTCCAATGGGGGCGAAGCCTGCCCGTTCTGGGCTCTTGCCCCTAATGTCCATTACCTTTAAATACCCTCATCTGGGCCCCCACTTGGTTGAGAGCCACTTCTAAACCAGCGCTTTCCGAAGGTTTTGAACCATTGGGACTAAAAGGCCTAGAGATGAATTACAAAATACACATGTAGAGGAGTATATTTATATATATATGTATATATAATATATAAATGTGACATTTCCCAACCTCTCGGGCTGCACCCTCAGTTGATCAGCCAGCTCCTCCACACTACCAGCTAAGGCAGCCATCGCCCCATCATCACCTTCTGCGGAGGGGTAGGTAGGGGGATGGGCCATACCACATTTTCATGGCTTGTACATACACATACTATCAGTATATAATATATATATATATACAAATGATGGTTATAATAAAGATATCTATAATAAAATGTAGTAAAACACTCACACCTAAAGATATCTATCAATTAAATTGGTTATCTATGGTTATCTACAGTATATGTAGTTAAAATATGTTAAACCAGGTTTATATAAATGGGTGACATCACCTCAGTTTTTACAACTGCTGATGGAAAAAAAATCAACATACTGGGGTCCAGCCTCTTCGAGCTGGCTCCACCAATGCCTGTGGCGCCCCAGGCACAAACACACGCATATGATCGCATATGCATATGGCATACATTATGTATACTGTATTTGCAGTATGTACATCCAGATTTCAGACTTGTAGTGACTGGTAGACAGGTATAGGCGGTATAGGAAGACGAAAGAATACTCGGAGCATCTCAGAGCAAGTAAGCCAAGTAAGGCAAGTCCTCTGCCCAGACATATCAGCTGACACTAAAAAGGAAAAAAACAACCTGGCAAGCCAGCATGAACCACAAAAAACACCCAAAGCGCCTTTTAAATAATTTTAAAATGGCAATGGATCCAGCACCCATCCCGCACCGGTAACCATCACAGCCCGAGCCTGCAGAGCAGACACCCGAGCATCAACAGATGGGAGTGTGCCATTTGCAGCCACTGCCAGCTCTGCAAGGATGTCAACGGGTGTCATACCTCGGGATCAGCCCCTCAGCCGGAGAACTGGTTGGGAACTGCGGATGTCCTGTCAGGGTCTGCCATGTCATTGCCATGTCTAGGATTCATGGTCAGCGCCGTAGAGCCCGGCCCTAGCTACAAGTGGCAAGCAAAATCATTGACAAGAATCAGCTGCAGGAACCTCACATGGCCAAATGGCCATTTAAATCCCCATGTTCAACGGGTTCTATATACATTTTCAGGGGCGAAGTTCCAGCCCCATCTAAAGCCCACCCCATCCCGAAATCCAAGGTGCCGCTTCCTGCCTTCGGGCTATGCCAGGGTGGCTTGTGGCAACATGTGGTAAACATGGACCATGTCGGGATGTTTATGTCCCAAGTCTAGATGGGTGAACCACTGGCTACTAGCCATATAGCAATTTAAGTAGGATGGTGTCCAAATCCCCAGTTGTTGACTGCTGACTCTTCATGTTTTTGTTTGTGCTTTTGAACTTGTTTTACACAAAACACCTAGCCTAGACCTCTCAAGTCCCCCGACTTTGCCCCGGCCTCCCATTGGCCCGCTCCCAGTGTCTGCGAACCGCGGCATCGGAGCAGCATTACTTTCTATGACTTGAGGAATCATTCATGACACGAGTTTTTGGGGATTGCCATGGCAGGTTGGGAAGAGACAATGTAGAAATCCTGACCTCTGAATGGGAAATCCATGGAAATCCTACTGTTCAGCCTCACCCTCTGCATAATTTCGATCGGAGTCTGGGTCCACGGTTGGGAGGCTCATGGAATGCTGTGGATGAGAGTAAAAAACTGCGGCGCACAGCAACGCTGTGCGAATACTGCAAGCCAGGAATCCCTGCTCTCATTGCCTCCGCTGCCTGTTTAGCGCAACCTATCCGAAGAACATTGGTCAATTGGATGTGATGAATTTGGTGGGCCCAATAAACATCAATAAACCATCCCCAATATTCACCATAGATGGGTGGTATGAACCATCCCGCAAATGGTATGCTTATGGCATATTGGCTTTCCATGGCTTTCCCACATGAATCATCCAGCTGTAGGATGGGACCTTACTGCAATCAACAGAATGGTTGGAGAATGCCGAGCCGCTCCAGCACCATTAGGGCGAACGAGTGCTTCACTCCATATGTACAAAGGCTACTTCGAGGTTAGGTGGGTATATAAGCTTGATATCATGCCAACCTAGATTTAGATTTGTAAACCCATGGTCTGTTTGTAAAATTGAGGGGCAACCATTTTGGGAGCAGATGTTCACTTTCTGGGGTTAACCCCCTGCTTAGTCAATCTTAGACCAAGGCGGGCTAGTGTCGTTAGTCCAGGGCTTCATTGAAGCAACCCAAAAAAAATGTATATAAAAGTGGAATCCCACTTAAATTCCTGGTAAAAGTACTTGTACCTTTCTATCTTTTTGGGTGGCACTAAAACCCAATCATCTCAGTCCTCGCACCCGACTTTTCGTTGGCTGTCCGCGGATTGCAGTCGACGAGTTTCTGAGGGTTTCCCATGAAGGACGTCAGTCTCCCGGACCAGACCCTACCATAGCCAGAAGCCCCCTTGAGGATGGACAAAGCATGGTCCAATACCAGGGTCATAAAATTGTGTGAAACCACTCAACTCATGGTGGTGCACAACATATCGAGTAGTTTCATGTACCTTGCAGACTGATCCACTTAAGCCTCATGCACCTCGGACTAGGATAGGGGTTTATTCCGTTCCAGCCGGAGAGATGCGGCCTTACGGAACACGTTCAGGCGCTGCTGCGTGCTCGTGCTCTTCAAAACCGGCTGGTGCCTAAAAAGGCATCCAACTCCACCACAAATGCGCGCGCTTTACGCAGCACCAAATGACAACCTGGCCTGTGCGAGGGCGTCCCCTGGTACCGCGGAAAATTGTTGGAAGCAAGTTGAAGGCCTAGCAAACGAAACAGATTGAAACATCATCCAGCTTGAGATTGAAGAGGTTCCTTGAGTGAAACTTAACATATCTTAACATTTGGTGAACGAACTCCACGAGTTTGCCATAGCTCTGAATAGTTTCTGAATGCTTAACTAGGTCTTCCTCCAAAGCGGTTGTGAATGGTCGTGATTTGCAAGACCACACATATCCCGCCACAGTTTGCTGCCCCACCCGTGAGGGACTCACAGGATCAGGCAGCTATTTCTGAAACATATGGGATCCAGGAAGCTGTCGAAGCTGGCTGCTTGAAGCATTGACTCCTTAGGGCATAGGCCCCAGATCCCATCCCACGGCTGAGTGGGCTCCGCAAAATGGCAGTTTCAGCGGGACGCACCCGCATGGGAAGCTCCCCCAATGGCTCAAATCTGAACATCTGGGCACAGACAGGTCTCGGACTGTTGATGCATCCTATCTACTCATTGGCTTGATTCAACAGAACATGGAACTGGATGATGCCTCCAACTTAGGAAAACCATTTTCCAAACTCCAAAGCCACTGTTTCGCAGCAGGCTTCTACACTGATGCAGGGGCTAGCCATAGCTTCAACCAGTCATGTAACAACTGGCTGGTTTTGCTCAAAAAAGTGTTCGGTGAGGTGTCTCCCGGATTTCCAGCTGGCTAGTGCTGAAGTCCCTTCATGTCAGCATCCTAAAGGAGCTTCTAGTGATCCAACGATGCGGTTGCAGTATGTTGCAGTGGGCAACCTGCGCGTGTACGTAAGCAAGAAGAATCTATGGAGGCAAAACTTCGTTGATTTCTTTTGGTTATCTCACGGCTAGCATGGTTCAAGGGCACTCAAAGCCCCGTGCCAATCCTAAGTGTCAAAAAAAACGCTCTGACACCTGTCTAAGCTTGTCTGTGCAGCCGAAAGCCCTCCCGCTGGTGAATTCTTTTCTGACAACATGTTGTGACAAGTCTGGGGTTTATGAAGCTTTATGAGTCTACATTGGAAAATCATATGTCGGGGTACCAATAAAATGAACAAAAACATATGTAACCGTGGGGATGTGGTTGGTGTGATTCGGAATGATCGTGCAAGGCTGGCTGGTGTTTTTAGTCCATCGCCAAAATATGATTCAGCCAGGATTAATTGATGACCAAGTAGTGATTTAAAGTGATGAACACAAGTGAAAGCACCAACTGGAATAACAATGACGATAGCATTACCATCTCATTAATGGACACAGTCATACAGTAATCAAAGGATCGTGACTACATGCCATGCTAGTGATGGCACCTGGCAATACAAAACACCAGCGGGGACTTTTTCCGGCGAGGCATTTTTATTCCCCCAGGAATCGTTTCACGCTGAGTGCATTTCAGGCAGTGGCATAGCCCCCTGTGCCAGACAGGGCTCGGAAGCCAGGTAGCAAGCAGACTGCCCTGCGAAACTTGTGAGCGGAATGCGGTTGGTCCGTTGGTTCCAAAAACTTCAAGTCCGGATTCAGAGTCGAATCAGAATTCGCCCAACCAACGACATTACAGTAATTGGAAACAATTGACTCGTCAATCTATCTGAAAAATTGTACGTTGGACGCTTTGATTTTGCATTGCCACCCTCTGCCAGAGTTCCTCAGCGGCTATCAGGCCAACAACTGTGCCGAACAGCATCCCACGAAAAGAGAAGACCTTGTCCAAAACAAGCTGACTAATCATCCTTACCAATCTTCCCTTCGAAGCACACACCAACTTTGTCATTCATCATTCTGAAAAAATGGGCACAGTTGAGTCGACATTCCAAAGCACGGAGTTGTTGACCTGAAGCTTTGCATTTTTTAATTTTTTGGAAGATTTTTTGCAGGCGTTCATGCAGAAGTTTTGCCTTCTGCTCGCGCTTTCTTTATTTGTTTTTTGGGTTCATTTTCAGCGATATCTTTTTTCGGATTTTCGGATTCACTTTTTCTCACCAGCCTCAGCGCATTCAATGCGTTGTGGGGAATCCTGTGAGATGAAGGACTCACAGGGTTTGCTGGATACTGACGACATCAATTACCCAAAACGCCAGGTTGTGCGCGCACACACATGTATATATATATATAAATATGTATATATATACATCCACATGCAAGTACCTGAGTATCATTCTGTGTGTGTATGATTGTGTAAGTATGTGTGGTGTGTGTTACAAAGCATCTGTGTGTGTGCGCTGTAACATATCCATCTCCTTAAAATGGTAGTTGTTTATGGCATTGGGTGTCCCACATTAATCATCATTAATCAGAATATAATCACCATGGAATCTCTATTAAACACCATTCATCATCATCAATCAACATTGAATTCCCATTAAACACCATTCATCATCATCAATCAACATTGAATTCCCATTAAACACCATTAATCACAGTTAATCACCATAGAATCCCTATTAAACACCATTAATCACCGTGAATCACCATAGAATCCCTATTAAACACCATTAATCACCATAATCTGGCGATCTTCCCCTTCCATGCTCCGTTTCAAAACCCGTGGAAAAACGCGGCTCCGGCACGAGGATGGCGTGCATTCGTTGCCACCTCTCCAAGCCTGGCGACCATCCATTTGGTGATGCCTGGGGGATGTTTGATGATTGTTTTACCCACATTAACATGGAATATATATATATATATATATCTATCTATCTATCTATCTATCTATCTATCTATCTATCTATCTGTGTGTTTGTGCGTGTATTATGTATATATTGTACGTTGTATTATACAATATCTATGGAATGGGATGTTATATGTGATACTGCCGCTGTTTGAACTATCCAAATTTAGCATAATATATATATAATGTCTATTGCTTGGATAGCAACGTTCAATGGAATATCATCTAGTACTTTGGGATTTAAGCAACAAAGGTATGGGTGGTATATATAACTGGATCTAATAATATCTAGTATCTAGTATCTAGCGGGATATCCAATCTCTAGTGTACATTGGGATCCAAAAGTACAATGGATCTAATGATTAGGGATGTAACAGGATCTATACCACCAAAAATGTGGGTTCATATGATGTTTTTGGATGTTTTGGATGTTTTGGATGTTTTAGAATCTAGTTTAGAATGCTTTATATAATCTTTTGTGGACAAATGTTGGTAAATCTACCCTGCCTGTTCGAAATTTCACCGGAGATGATCTATGGCTCTGGCCTTCGGGGTCCACTTTCCATCGATTCTTTTCTCGTCGGAGGTGCTTCCCTCTGCTCTGACCTACAGGGAGCCAGGCGCGCAACTGGAACCCCCAAAGATGGTCAGATCCCAGTGCCAGTAATACCTGGGGCTATCACTGGGTACTCTGATTTCCTCTAGATTTTCCCGTAAAATCAAGCCAGTGAGGGTAGGATACGTCGACTGCAGCTACTTCACTGCGACGGGATAAACCTGTACTGGCTTGGCTCGATGAGCACTTTGCCAAGTTAGGGATCCGAAATTGCCTTTGGATTCCCCAGAAGACGTGTATAGGTTTCCTGTGCAAACATGTATGCATTGACGGCACGGTCACACACACTGCCAGATATAATACATATATATATACATGTGTATGTATATATATATATGTATATGTATGTATATATATATATATGTGTGTGTGTGTGTATGTGTATATATATATGTGTGTGTGTTCTGCAACCCTATTCAACTATAGATACATTATATCATATGTGTTAATATGTATGTATCATTTACATATGTAGTATATTTACGGTATATATATATATATACAGATACAGTATGATACAGTATCATTCGTAAGCTACTCAGGGTGATCTGAAATGCGTCGGAAAATCGTCGGAGCTTCTGCTGCAGAACTCCTTCTGGCTGCTTTCAGTTAGTAAATTCAGCTAGATGTGTTAACCTCATCCATGATGAGAGGACTGTTCATACGTATGCAGATATATATATATATATATATATATTCAATATTATGTATGTATATATACAGTAAATATATGATGTAATTATCATACATCATCGATCAAATGATATATATATATATATATATGTGTGTGTGCATTATATTATATATATATATATATGTATAGTATATTATATATATGATATATTATATATATAATATATTATATGCACTTGTAAAACATTGTACAACAATATCATTTACAGGAACAAATCTGTACGTTGGCAGCACCGACTTCAGGGCAGCTCTCCCTGTCGGACAGCCTCGCAGAAACACCGGCTGCAGTGCCGCTAAGCAAACCACATCAGAGGCGACAAACCTGCCGTTCCATCCCATGAAATACGGATTGGCATCAGGTACCCAACGGTACCCATCAATATCCAGGAAAATCAATGGGTTAATCATGGGTTACCAAAAACATTCGAAAAATAAAATCAATAAACCAGGTAGGTTGCTGTTCAAAACCCCCTTGAAGCAATCACCAGGGACTACTGCGGTTTTAATGACTCACCTGACTGGGCTATTGCCTGACCCTGTCCCATTCGCAATGGCTCTCATGTTCTCATCACCGGACCCCTATCTTAGACGTTTTGCAAACTGCAGAATGAAGCGTCCCAATTGCCAATTGGACTTGTGGTTCTACAAGATTTGCCAAGAAACATCTTAAGTCCAACGGTGGATAAGTCCACCCTATGCAGCCAACCCCACCCCCGGTGCAAGGAACCAATGTTGTTTTGAGGAGATTGGCATCAAGAGTCCGTCACCTTCGCGCACCTACCAGGGCCCAGTCTGAAACTCATGGGGTTTGTGGGGCGACCTCCGGCGTCCTACGGGTTGGAATCACCCAAATACCAACCTTCCTTTGAGATTCGCTATGGATCCCCGTATGTTTGCTACGAACTGGTGGCGTTATAATTACATTCAATGCTCTCTCTCTCTCTCTCTTCATTTCTCTCTCTGATTCATATAAATTCTCGATTCAACCCCGTCTTGGCATTGGCGTCAATCCCGTGAATGCTGGTTGGTGAAGTGGGTTTGCAGTAATCATCCAATGCCTGATAAATGGCTATGACTTGGGTCGTAATCATAACCCACAACAAGCATCATTTCTCAAATATATATTCATGGTTATTGCTGCTTGAAAGTAAGTCTTAGAACTGTTTGAGCTTCAAAGCTTGGGTCAGAGAATTTGAAAAACAAGTTATCTATATTTTCTATATATATTTTCTATATATATATATATTATATACATATATATGTGTGTGTATATCATCATCATAAAACACATCAAAAAAGATTTAAAAATGCTTAAAGGGACCGCTTCTGGGACCCCACGTCACGTCCCACGTCCCACGTCCCACGTCCCACGTCCCACGTCCCACGTCCCACGGCACCTCGCAGAGTTGCAAGGCCAAGCCGCTTTGCGCATCGCGGCGGTGCAGGAAGGGCGCCGTCCAGCCACGTTTGGGCGAGACCTGATCCACGGATTCCGATGTCCCGGTTGGGAAATTCTGTCCGAAGAGCTGTGTAAAATGGACGTTTAAATTCATATTATTAATTAAACATCCATAGGTTGAAGTTTTGTTTCTTCATGATTTGTCTTATAGATGTTCATTGTTTTTTTAAATACATGTGTTTAACATGTTGTAACCAGGTCTTTTTCACCCGGGAAAGGTGTGTCCAACCTGGCCTGGGGGTCAAAAGAATGAGTTGGAAACATATGTTCAGAAATGTTCAGAAAAAATCAGGTTTGAAAAATGACTGTTTCTTTAAGCTTCATGGGCAGTGCATATATGCTATGCTCCAATTCGTGATGCTCTTGCAGATAGTGATCCCAACGATTCGTGATGGTTTTGCATCCCAATCATCCCAAGAAAAAAAAAGTCAATTGGGATCACCCCAGGGAGGATTGCAATTATATAATTGCCATAATAAATCCTATTCACATATATATATATACTATATATATAATATATATATAATATAATATAATAATATATATATATACTATATATATATATTACATATAGTTGAAATCAGCTCACCAAATACAGCCTTCGTGCCAAATGTATCCAAATGTCCCCTATTCGAGAAGGCCTTTGTGAGGAGGCCGATCGCCAGCTCGCCCTCACGAAGAACAATGACCTTAGGATGTGGAGAAGATTCAAATGTGTAGTTTCATTCCCGCGGCTGATCTACCCCCCACAAAAAGATCAAAAAGTGTGCAAATGTCTAATGAGTCTAATGGGAAAGTATACCCTCTGGTAAACTAACATAACTATGGAAAATCACCATGTTCAATGGGAAAATCCATTATATCCACTATAAATGGCAATGTTCAATAGCTACGTTAAATTACCAGAGGGTATTCCTGCCATAGAAATCGAAGCCCGGTGATCCCAAAAAAAACCATCCCATACCATCCCACCATGACAAGCTGCCGCCGTGGTCTGCACTGGCAGCTCCGTCGGCATGCTGTTGCAGGCGGTGGAAGTCTCCGTAAACAACTCCTGGAGGCGGGATCCACAAAATTGGGAATGGGTCCTGGGCAACTGGAGGGCAGCCATAAATCGGATGTCAGAGGATCCAGCTTTGAAAAGGGGATTTCCGTCGCCAATTCTTCGCCATTTTCCATCATATTCCATTCATGTATCAACTTCAGACATTATCAGGAGGACCAGTGGGTTTCAGGGCTGCTTGCAAGCCTCAACGGGCTGCCAGTGCTAATTTGCTGGGTTACAATTCTCGATCTACGCTTCATATCGCTTCATATTTGTTCATTCTTAATTGGTCAAGGCCCTTTTTGCGGGTCGTTTGAGTACTAACAGATTATCTTTGAAACCAAGAAGATGCAATGTTATTCTTAATGACGCTGGGGGGGTGTTGATCCAGTTTAGCACCAAAAAAACTGATCTGTGAATTCAGTGCTGATGTTGATGAATTCTCCAGATATCTCCAGGTATTTCTTTAGATCCCAATGGCATCCGGACGCCTCCAACGCCTCGCTTCCACTGCCGGCACTGGCGTCTGGGGACAGTGCCAGGGCGCTGTAGCGCTGGGCGCGCTGCAACTCGTAGCTGTGCAGCAGGCCTCGGCATCGATTGGAAGCAGAAAATATGGGAAGGGAAGCCATGTTGAGCCACCAAAGTTTGGAAAATATGTGTTTTTTTGTTCAAACTTTTTTCCAGGAAAACATGTGTGTTTTCCCCGTTCAGGTGGTAAAATGGCAAAAGATTGAAAAGTTTGTTCGTAAAACGGCACAAGATTGAGTCTGCAAACCAAGGGTTGGGAAAACATGTACAGTATAGTTTTACATAGTTTTACACCAGCCGACATCTAGAATGAATCCATAAACAATTGGATGCTGCCTTGGGTCTGGAGGGTTTGAAGAATCTTCACAACTCACTTAAGGACATGTGGAGTCTCATCCCTGGTTAAACGACCCAGATTTTAAAGGATTTCTAGACCCAAAAGCTGGGTTTGCATCACGTTCAGAAAAAATTGATCATAACCAATGCGCCAATGGGAGTAATTATAGAAACTAATCATATCTAATTATAGTAATTGCAACACAGGCACCACTGGGATAAGCCCAGGAATGGAGGATTTCACGAGGATGGTGCAGCAAATATTATGGATGATCCTTCGAGCTGGTTATGGGTTGGCCATAGCCTCCACCCACTAATTAATTGTCAATTTTGTAGGTTGTAGACTGTTAATACCGTTACAAACTTTGCTACCCACCGGCGGCAGGCGATGGATAAGGTATGGCTCAGGTCATCAACTTGTGGTGTGCCCGAGAAGATGGAGACCAAGAAATGACCCAAATGGGTGAGGTTCCAATTCAGACCCAAGATTTTTGGGAGCCTCTTCAATCAGGTTCAAACTTCAATGTCCATCAGCACCTTTTTACCCTGGCTTGCCGCTTGTCCCGTCTCACTGGCCTCTCCCAACACCCTGCAACAAAGCAGTCAGCTGCAAGGGACTATCAAACATCAACTCGTGAATCGGCCTCTGCACCGCCTTCTGCAAGACCTGTGCCACCCGTTCCTGCGACTCCTGGTCAGCTTCAACGGCTTGCGCGGCATCCACCGCGAACTCTGCCAGCTCATCGGGCGTGGCGGCACCCATCTGTTGGCACCAGCGCGCCAACTGGGGCCCGTACTGCTGGAGGCTGAGCTGCCGCAACCATGCCTGAAGTCCCGTCTGCAGATCGTCCGTGGCGGCCCGGCGCGCCAGCAGCTCGTTGCTGACCACAGCATTCACCCGCGGGGCGAGGCCGATAGTGATGTGAGGGAAGTCGTTGGCACAAAGCTGCCGCAGCTGGTCTGGCAGAACCACAGCAGCAGCTGCAACGCGACCGTCCTCCCAAACAATCCTGGGCACCTCCAGACTCAGTGCCTCACCTTGCCGCTGCTTGAACTCCTCCTTCAGTGTAGCCACTTGCTGTGGCCCGGAAAGTCGTGGGTTCCTGGCAGCCACCTCCTCATCCTTGCCACCGCCCAAGTAAAGCATGGTGACATGGTGCTCCGACTTGCTTTCAATGCCAGAAGCGGATGCCGTGACATAATCCTCCGAACCCTCCCACGCCTGTAGCAATTTCTCAGAGGACCCCTGCTCCAGCTGCAAGGCCCAGTACCAGGGGGCCGTTGCGGCCGGTTTCGTGGGCTTTTCCTTGGACTTCCCAGCTTCCGCCAGGTCACTTTCCACCTTTTTTGCGGCATGCAACGCTTGCAGCAGCCGCTCTTCGCCCATCAACTGGTCCACCTCCATGTCGATGCCAAAGACGTCCAGATCCTCCAGGTCGCTCAAAAGCTTCATGATCTGAACAATGGAGCTCTGAGTCATGTCGACTTTCAGCACCCCGCAGAACTTGGAGAGTTCATCTTTGTCCATGGCCTCCGCCGAATTGACCTCGTTGCTGCAAAAAGGCCACACCCTTGGAAAATGTCAAAGGCGTTTGGGGATGATCATCCCATATTGGGGGCTGGAAATAAGTAAAGGATAGGCAACTAATTGAAAATTGAAACTACAGGTCAGATCCTTGGTTTCTTCAAATGTCATCCCACTATTTGCCGGCGAAATGCCCATGTCTATCCAGTCAATTTTACACCCATCGCTGGTGATCATAGTGGAAACTACTAGCCCAAAAATGTATAATAAACGCTGCTTCTCAACTTCCCTCCCACCCAAACATCGCTTCTAATTACTGTATTTTAGACACTGGTAACTCCATACAGATCTATAAGAACTTCAAACATCTATTCAAACAAAATCTCCCATCCATCAGTGGCTTCCCAGTCACCGTCCTCTGTAGGATGCCCCGCAACTGCGGCGAAGCCTTCAGGGTGCGGTGGCCCTCGCCGCGCTTGGCGATGCGACTCTCGCAGAGCCGCAACGTCTGGTCCCAGCGGTCACCGTCCGCCGGGTGCTTCACCTGGATGAAGACCAGGTTGCCTCACCGGGGATTCCAAGGGGCCCTTGGGGGGATAGCACCAATGATGCGGAGCTAATTCAGGGTATCAAATGGGAGTTCAGCACGTATGTTTTTGATGGAAAAATGACGATTTGGGGCCTATGAACGGGATTTTAGTTCCCCCAATGTATGGCAATGTCAATGGGAAAATGATGATGAACCACTAATATTAATATCTACTAATTACATAGATGCTGGGGTACCATATTTCAAACCTGCCTGGATAAGGGGCCAAGTATGGCCAAGTCATAAGGCCCCAGACTGGGATGGGATTACTGGGATGACCAGTTCTGATGGTTTCCTGATGGTTTTACCCATAGCCCTTCTGCCACATCCATCTTGGGGAAACGTCATCGCCAACAACGATCCAACTGGAGCTGAAACAAGATGAAACCAGAAAGAAGATGCGCCTGGTTTGCCACGATTCATGGCATTCACAATCTCTTCTCTGTGCTGCTTCATGGTATTGATCTTGTCAACCAGCAAGACAGGAACTGTCTCATCAGCAGCGGCCTTCTCGATCGCTGCTAGAAAGGCTTTCTTTGCCCCTTTGCCTAGGTGGCTGAATTCATCTTGGTTGATCCAACAACCCTGGAACAAATGCCTCAACATGCGACAAATGGTGCTTTTGCCCGAGCCCATGAGGCCGGCAACGACCAGCCGGAGCTGCTTAGGCTTTTGCTCCTTCACCGTAAAGGCTGATTGCAGCAGCAGCCGCCCAATCTCAGGCACATGTTCCTGGCTCAAGGGCGCTTTGGCAGCCACCCGAGTAACCTGCACGGGGCGGACTGCAGCCCCAAGTTGACAGGGCACCACCTGCATTTGGACTGGTACTGGTGAGCTCTGCACCACCAAACTCGGCGCACGCTGCAAGGTGACACCTCTGACGGATGGCTGTGACCTTATGTCCAGCGTCAGAGTTCCAGAACGTTGGAGCTGCACCGGCGCTGGTGCCATTGGCATAGCAACTACCGGCGGCCCCGTTGTGGCAGCACGTTGGAGGGGAAGCACCGCAGTAGGCCCGCTGGTGGAAGCACGTTGCAGGGCAGGGGCCAACCTCACTGCTGACACCGGAACTCCTGTCCCGCATGCTGCAAGGCCAGTGGCCAGCTTTGGATCACCACTGGCCTGATGCGGCCTCCACGCAGGCACGATTTGTGCTTGTGGTGCTTCACTCCATGTCCCCAGGCGCACAAGTGGCGCAGTTTGCAGAGGGCGCAGCTCCTGGAGGGTTGTGGGAGGCACCTGTGCTGGGGGATGTCCTGACACCAGCCCTGCACTGTCTGCCCTGGCCCCTGTAAGAGGCAGGATTGCACTTTGTGTCACTCGCGCTGACTCTAGCAAGGTGGCGGTGCGGGACAGGGCTTCCGATGCCAAGGGCGGCCGATCCCAGGTGGTGGTCCGATTGCCAAGCAGCAACGTCTGAGAAGCCATGATCAATCACGCATCCATGGCGGAAAAAAAAGAAAACGATTTTGGATGACTATGGGTGAAACCCGATCATTTTGCAAACATGTTGAGTTGGCTTGTGGCAGTGAAGCCAACATGCCGGCAAGTTGGGATCAATATGGGATCAATCTTCAGGGAAAATGAGTAAAGAGAAGAGGATTGTAAAGTTTGAAACCGCTCCTCGCAGAAGCAGGGGTCCAAAAAGATGTGAACCATTCAACAGCTCGTTCTGCAAATTGGATCTATGATTTGCTGCTGCTGAAATATGTTGGCTACGTGGGGGCCAGAGCCAAGTGGCCCCTTGGCGGCGCAGGACAACATGGGAAAGCATCACTGCCTGTCACCTCCACAACAATGATAGGGAGAAATAAAAGTGGATATGTGACCAAGAATGAGTGCCAAGAAAGTGATCATCATTTGAGAAAAGGCCACTAAATTGAATCGTTGTTTTTCCTCCCATCAACACCCCCGCAGCAAATCTCCTCCCAACTCCTTGATGTGGTGGCTAAACCATTGTCAAGATCATCTGTCCCCATAACTTATAGCGTTTGTACCCTCTGGTAATTTAACATAGCGAACTGGAAAATCACCATGCTATTAATGGGAAAATCCACTATAAATGACCATTTTCAATAGCTTTTTGTACGTTTACCAGGCCGATCCAGGCCGGGTATCCCAAAATTTGAGCAGTTTCATCCCCATCTTTGATGAAACTCCTGGGTCCCCCCACGCGTGGCCGGCGGCAGCGGCGGAGCCAGCTCCGATGGCACCACGCCATACGCAACGCTGAGATCACAGGTGGTGGTGGGGTCCAGCACGGAGAAACCTGGGGCTGTATGACATGACATAAGGCAGGCACCTCGTGGAAAAGTCACTTGAAAATCAGAATCGATTTTTCTGGATTTTTGTTGGTGGTAATTGTCAGTTTCAAGAAATCCACTTACAATTCGATCCCCTGTTGAAATGGAATGGTCCAAAAAGTCTTAAGAATTCTAAAGGAACCTGTGGAATGGTCCAAAATTCCAAAAAGGATATCATGCAGATAGACAATGATAGACACATATTTGCTTAGGGTGAGATCTTTCAAAAGATTGGGATGATAGCGATGAACAGGATGAACCAGGACGCATGCCATGCTGAGGTCGGCATCAAGCTGGGGCCAAGAAGCCGGGCGTTTCAGAGGTGTAATCCATCAAAGCCTGGCTCGGTCCCAGGGTCCAGGAGCAGTCAGAAATGTGACTCGGCTACAGTATCCATTTTTTGAAGGATTTTTACCGGGAGAAACAACAACGAGTGGTGAAATTAGGCAATTATAATATATTAATGATTGTTTTTAGTGATTGCTTTTGTCACACTTAGTCCCTTGTATGAGTGGCGTTCTCACATTTATACCTAAGTTGCAACCATAGTGCTTCACTAATAACTTGCGATTGCAGTGGATGAAAATCCAAGTACAGTAGAAGCTGCGTCAACACCTGTGAAAGCCCGCCGCCTATCGGGACCTCGCTTGACTTGGGGACAAACATCACCGCGAGGATTGATCTGTTGTGTTCTCTCCAGCGCCATCAGTTGTGTACTATATATTCGCATGGGCGGCTGCTCATACAAATATTGCCATCCTCCCATTCTCTCCACAAAAACAGCCAAGACTAAACCCATCATCTTCATTGATTCTGGCCCTATCAATCCATACGGCACCAAATACCTCAGCAGGTCCAGCAAATTGACCCATAGAATCCGCGCCATTCTTCAGCGCAAATTTCATCGGACACCTTTATAGCTGATGGGAACACATGTAGATGTTCGATGAAATCATCATCCCAAAGAACTCTTGAATATGAACATTTCCCAAACCTAACATAAGCAATCTTTGGGATTTGCCCCACTACACTGCAGCAACAACTTTTTGATTGCGCGCTGAAGCGCCGCAAGGTTTCGCCCACACCCCGGCCTGTCCCTCCTCGCAAGGGTGAAAGACAGAACTGACTCCATCCTGCTGCGGCTGGAAAGCATCGCTTCCAGGACAACGTCATGACGTCGTGTGGCTTATTTTCACAGAGGCGGGTGCACAAAGTCTGACCCACATTTCAACAAAATGGTTATTCAATGTTATTCAATGTTATTCAATGTTATTCATACATCTGCATACTGACCATGAGAATATCAAAATTCGATATTCAAAATCATCTTCATGTCTCCTCATGTCCCTTTTGTGGCAGCTTTCATCGCTAAATCCCCAAGAGATTCCCCCACACAGATTGCCAAGGTGCAGGACCCATCGAGAAGCACAGGGTGCCCATGAGTCCAGAGCCCGCGAAGCGATCGAAGAAGGCCGCAATGGCGCTCAACAGCGCCCGGTGGCCCTGCTCCTGCGATTGGGGGAGGAAGGGGCTGGGCAATAACCATAGTATACCCTCTGGTAAACTAACATTAACTATGGAAAATCACCATTTTTAATGGGAAAATCCACTATTAATGGTCATTTTCAATAGCTATGTTAGTTTACCAGAGGGTATATATAGCTATGGAACTTCCATCCCTCGGTATATAAGTGGTTGTAGCTGCTTACGCCCAACAGAAATCATTTCACCAAGAAGCTTAACCAACACAAATATGGAGGTTTGATCAACAGGAATGAGCTCTGACCAAAGAGACTGGAAGATCATTATCATGATCAGGACATTTTTCAGCAGACTGATGAGTGAAGGATGAGAGTGATCAACAGGTGGGACCTGTAGACGTCACACAACAATCAACCTGAATGCCATCCAGCCTTCTTGCCCTCCTCATTCACAAAGACTGAGCAACGCATAACCTCACATCCAAACATGTGAAGAGGAGACATGGATAACCCATGACCACTAGGGCCCTTCATCACAGGGGGACTTCCTACAGAATATGTGTGATGGCGAAGACAAAAACCCTGTATAAACTCTGGGCCCAAACATCAACCAAAAGGATCAATTTCGCAAAGCCAATCATAAATCATGCCCAATATCAACGAATTGCTTCAAGGGAAAATCTCCAGGAAAACCCCCATATCGAATGGGAAAATCGATGGTTTCCGGTTAAGATGTTCCCTTCAACCAATCCATTGACAATAGTACCCTCTGGTAATTTAACATAGCTATTGAAAATGGCCCATTTATAGTTGATTTACCCATTAAAAATGGTGATTTTCTATAGTTATGTTAGTTTACCAGAGGGTACCATGAATGGGTAAAAATTTCATCTCCAACTGCGAGCTGCGCCAGGATCCAAGGCACATGCAGCACCATCAAGGTCCAAACCACCGTTGGATATCCACCCTCCTGCGGCAGGGGGGAACTGTGCCGTAAAGCAGATCTGATTCAAACGCCTGGGACGTGTGGTTGAGACTGGCAATGTTAGTAAAGCAATAAACCACCCATATTTTAATGGTTTATATGGTTTATACCACCCATTTATGGTAATTTTTTGGGGATCGTTTGCTATTGCTTTACCAACACTATACCCTATAGCAGTGTTGGCAAATTGAATTGATCATCCCACTCACTACTTCTCAGGCGTTGATCTTGAAAAACCGGATGCTGGTCAGCTGGTCAATCAGCGAAAGTAGCACGATATCAGGATGTGTGGGTTACACAATCCTCTCGCATCTCGAACCCCATGTCACCCGTCTTAAACACGTAGATGAACATCTGTGTTTCCACAATCCATGGCTTTGCAATTTAAAAGCCAGATATAAAACCTATTGTTGCTTCATTTTTACCTATTTTTCCCAGTCCATATTGGATTTTGGGTTTTTTTGTTCGTCACAGAAAAAATCACCGCCTTGGAGACGGGGATGTTTCTACGACGAAGCCACCACTTGATGCAGCGCAGGGCAGTTGCCTGGGTATTCAACAGGTGCCGAAGGTTGGAGACAATATATGATAATTAATGTATAAATGATAGATAATAGATGTATATGTATGTATGTATATATATATATATATATGTGTGTGTGGTTATCAATTATATATATATATGGCTATCAATCTATCATGATGTATATCAACCTATATGATAAATAAACAATGATATATATATATATATATTTTTTATACATAGAAGTTGTGCCGGACGAGAAGGGTGATGATGACTGATGGGTATGGAGTAAAATTGGATGGCACAAAATAGATCAAAATAGGATTCTTGAATATGATTTTGAAATGTTCAAGCATCGGGGATGAACAAATTTTGATAAAAGAATAGTTTCCTCTTTGCTGGGTCTTCAATTTCAGCTGTTCCATATCATGTCTACACGTTAACTCCAACCCATTGCAGCTAGAGAAATCGCACATCGCACGGCGTCCATTGGGAGGAAACCACAAAAAGGTTGCCTTGGGATCATGATTTGACTTGATTTGACTTGATTTGACCATATTTTGCCTACAATTGACATCTTTCACCATTGGAGGGTTTCCATAGCATGGAGTGCACCCCAATAGCTGGATGATTTATTTCATGGAAAATCCCCCCCAAAAAAAAAAACACAATTTAATCAATATTATGATAATTATCCAAATGGTGTATCATCAATAATCATCAATATGTTCAAGACCATCTAATCTAATCTAACTATCTGGGCTATTCCTCTCATCTAATCGAATCACTGGGTCATTTTTGTATGGTAATTAGATGGATAGAATTTCTGGATGGATAAACCATTGATGGAATCATGAAATCTATCCAGTCATGGATGACTTCACCTCCAGTGATGGTTTCGCACCGGTGCACCTCCAGTCCAGAGGACCAGTGGTCCTTATCCTGGCCGTGAATCGAACCGGCGAGGTTTAGTAAACCTCGAGCTGTGACTGGTCCTGTTCATGACATAGGTTTAGATAGTTAGATAGTGAGATAGTCGGATAGTGAGATACTTAGAAAGCTAGATTGTTAGATCGTTAGATGGTTAGACAGTTAGCTAGTTAGATAGTTTGATATTGAGATAGTTATATAGATAGTTTGATAGATAGATAGATGGGTAGATGGATCGATGGGTAGATGGATAGATGGGTAGATGGATAGATGGATAGATAGATATATAGATATATAGATATATAAATTAGCTTAGCTTAGCTTAGCTTGGCTTACATCAGATTAGATAAGATATGATAAGATTCGATAGATGGATATAGTTACATATATATATATATATATCACCATGCATATTATATATATATATGTGTGTGTGTATATATATATACATATACATATGTTGCAACATAGGTGCACAGATCACTATATGTTATAAAACCATATGATTTCCAATGTATATCAATGTATGCTGTATATATCAAGACCTGTTGACCATCTGGCACACTAAGGCCCTGCTTGCTGCTCCAGTCCTCTCCAATAGGTGGCGGAAGCGTCTCAGGCAGAGCCGCAAAGGGGTCCCACTGCCAGAGGCTTTGGAACCAAAGCCTGGGCGAAAATCTCGGGGCGTATGCCCTGGTCGCCGATGTTCCTTCCAACTTTTTCCATCTCTTCCCTGACCAATAATTGATGCAATAGATTATTATATAATATATATATATCAATTAATATGCCCTTATTTGCGGTTGTTGGTAGTTAACAAACCTGTATTTGTTGCAAGGTCAGCTTTGGGGGAGTTGGGCAAATCCCTGTGATGAGGCTTCCCAAATTCATGGCGAATCAAATCCAAGCTCCGAAAGTGCGGGCAGGAGGCACATGCCATTCGCCCAAGGGTTGATCAACTGTGAGGTCCTCAGGCTCTTCAAAACTCATCTTCAGGCCGCTGAGGCTAAGCCCTTGATAAAGCCACCATAGAATACCAGAGAACCCCTGGAAGGGGCCTTAGATTACCATTCATGATTGCTATCTTCTGATATCTTCAGTCCGTTTGAAATTTTGAGTGTGCAAATTTGGGGGTTCAGCCTTTACTTTCAGCGCGCGCCCTTCGGAAAGGCAAGCACTGTGGCTGTCGGGAACCATTTTGCTCTAGAATGCTCGGTGCTGATTTTGGAAAGATTTGAGGTTGCTCGAACTAAGGTAATTAGACCCATTGACACCCAACATGCTGCCCTGCAATGTCGGTGGCAAAGCAGCCTGAGTTACACCAGACCTCTGATTTTCCATACGCATCCATCCACGTTACGCACGGCAAGGACCTTTGCCACGCTCCTCTCCAACCCTGCCAAGCTTCCAAAGACAGACGCCCATCTTCAGACCTCATTGGCAACATAGTTGCATGTTTCAACCAAGAGACTATGGATACAACAAACAGAGATGGGAATGATACAATGACACACCACGTAGAATGATAGGAATTCGGGATTGGATTCATGCTGAAACGCTGTGGAGCTGAGCGATGGGCCACACAGTTAGCACGGGCACGCGAGCACAATCCACCAGCTGTAATTTCAATGCCTCCCAGCCATTGCCAGGGCACATTTCAGCTACAAGATCTACAAGCTGTGGGGGCGGAGTCATCCTCAAGTCAAATGCGTTTAACTCATCAAGCCCTGTAGTTAAAGGAAATATCTGGTTGGAAACCATGGCGCGCCAATGACTCCACAGTGTGTAGCCAATCCAGGTGTGGTCCCAACCTTTCCTTTCTAGGCCCCTACAAGGTGGTGCCCCATAGTTAGCTAAGTCGGTTTATAACTCCCATAACTATGGTTTATGGTAGATATAACTATAGTTAATGGGGTTTATAAACCAACTTATAACTGGGGGGCACCATCCT
>Ga0126342_10002757_pt1 | contig 28009 bp, 19 predicted proteins | sample Cyp1metagenome_FD_92528 | JGI IMG/M metagenome (GOLD analysis project Ga0126342, IMG submission 92528) | Coral microbial communities from Lord Howe Island, Old Settlement Bay, Australia - Cyphastrea 1 metagenome | ecosystem: Host-associated > Invertebrates > Cnidaria > Coral ... | reverse complement strand
CATAAAAAAAAAAAAAAATGTTAGTTGAATTTAAAGTAAAAAATGAATAAAGGGAAGGTACAGGGGGGTGGGGGGTACCATATATATATATGTAGTATGCATTTTTAACTATAGCTGACAATGATAACTGTATATTTAAAACTGACAATGATAACTGATATATGCATGTTCATATTAAATCTATATATATATACAAAACATAATATAACATAATATATATATTATAATATAATGGAGTAAAAAACATGGTGATTGATAATGGTAGGAATGTCCCAGATATAGATAGATACTGATAATATATAGCCCAAATATGACCATTACACATAGATCATGCGTTATATTAGTGTATAATGATAAACGATAATGATGACTGACTGCTGTTATTGGGATATTGATCGGGCTTGAATGATTAAACATATTTGTATATAACGTATGAATAATTTCTAGTAATCATGTCTATAACCAATGACCTATCCTACAACATTCAAGATAAGCATAAAACATTATTCCAACATATGCATATGCACACCTGCCAAACCTGAAACCTAAGCAACACATAGCAAAACTGAATAACTAGTTCATTGATGTTCTTTGCCCTTGCAGTAGAAATTCTTAGGGCGCCGGAGGATATGCATGGCGCCCAAGCCATTTGTTTCCACATTGCATCGCCAGCTTTATGTTAGTAATGTTAGCATTACTTAGTATAAAGCAGCCATATTTTGATGTTTTATACTACCCATTGATGGTCAATTGGGGATGGTTTCTTGTTGCACTAAATTACCAACATCTCGGATGTCCACCAGCTGGAGCGAGAAAGACTCTCTTTTTGCTGCATGCCATCTGGGTAAATTTGGGTTCATATTCACCTTTAACATCATGAACCATAGATGTTATCATGATATCTCATGTGATTGACATCATGATGTCAGTGTTATATCTCATGTGATATCCCATGCACATCCATGAACCATATATCAGTTGATTAACCATCACTCGTGATATAATAATGTGTCTGGGTAAGTTTTCCAGATAGAAGTGAAACACTGCCCAAACATATATTGCCATGGAAAATCAAGAACCGACTTCCCAATAATTCAACAACCAGCACTGACGTTAGGTCTGAATAGTCTGAATAGTAACTAAGTTAAAACATGTTAAAACATATTAGGACCCCCCAAAGGAGAAAAAACACGCGCGTTAAAAAACAAAAAAAAATCCTGCTTAGCCTCCGGTAAACAAATATTGTTTCTTGGGAAATCCGCTACACAATTGCAATTTTCAATAGCTAGCAGCTAGCATCTGGGAGGAGTTTGGCAACCCCCAGCCTGGGCTCAAATCCATAGGCACCCAGCGGCGGGGCTCCCATCGCAGGCGGCCCTGATAAGCCGCCGGCCGCGTGCCAATGATGGAGTCGAAGCTCAAGAGCTGTCACTCTGGGAACCAAGGGGTCCATTTTCTGGAAGTTCGCCTGCAAGACACCACGGGGCTACGCTTTTCTTGGGGAACCATCTGCATCATCTAGCCTCAAAATTTCTTGGGGGAACATCTACCCTTCAAACATGGGTACTTCGATGTTTCAAGCTATTAACCTCCATGGCTAGTTCGGGGATTTACCGGCCGGACAACTGAGAGAAGACTTGATGCAACGCCGATGTTTATTTGTGCTAAATTTCGAGGGTCCAAGCCTTGGTGTCCCTAATCATGACCCATGCATACCTAATGATTTAAATGATTTAACTATACTGCTTTTTATGGTTTTGCAATCTTGGGACATGCCACATCTGACCGGACAAACCCAATCTGAATCAACTTCATAGAAACACATCAAAAAAAAATCCAAATATTCATGGTTTCAATGTGGTTTATATAATCCTCTAGTTTTGACTGGTTCGGTCTACACGTTGGCCTGTTAAATCCAAATCTTGGCTGATTCAATCTCCATGTTCGATGGTCAAGGCTTGCCTCCGGATTGAAGCAAATCAAGGTCCCAAAAAAAATCATTGGTGAATCCCAATACATGAATCATTGGGAAAACCATGGGGAAAACCATGGGGAATCCATGAATCTTCAGTAATACTATGTTCATCATCGTTTTCCCCATGGTTTTAACCCCCCGTTTCCCCATGGAAAAAACGATTGCCACACCGGGGCCCATGAATCTGGCCCGGCACGCCCGGCTCAACCTGGATGGCTTTGATACGGGCGTCGGCACTGGCCTTGACTTCGAGGCGAGATTGGTTCTTGGTGTGTTTCCAATGTTTATCAATATGCACACATAATACATATATGTACATTTAGATATACATATATATTGATACTATATACATGTATACTCATACGTAATACATAGATTATATGGATATATATATAGGTATATATATATATAGATATACATATACACGTATAAACTCTATAAAACTATATATATATGTGTGTTTTATTGTATACACAACATACTCATAAATAGAGATCATTCTAGATATATACTGATATACTATATAAATAGTTATGCATACACTAGTGTATATATATATATATATATATTTTTTTTTTTGATCGTCGTCCTGGCCACTAGAAATCCAGTCGCCATCTATGCCCTGCCCAGTGGCCAACATGCTGCGGGCATTCGAGATCTGCGTGGCGCCAGATCCAGGACTTCGAGACAGGCTGTCGTGCCGAATCTTATCCAAGGTGTCCTGCCAGGTGGGTTTTCCCTGGTTTTTCATGTTGCTTGGTTTATAAACATTATACCCTCTGGTTATGACTAACAGTTTGCTATTGAAAATGGCCATTTATAGTGAGTTTTCCCATTAAAAATGGTGATTTTCCATAGTTATGTTAGTTTACCAGAGGGTGATTTAACATAGCCATGGGAAATGGCCCTAATCGAAATAGATGGTTTACCGTTCTTAAACATGGTGATTTTCCATGGCTATGTAACAAATAACCAGATGGTACCCTCTGGTAAATTAACATAGACCCTGGCAGTTGTCGGGGTTGGAAGACTAGTTTCCATTAAAAAATGGTGATTTTCAGGGTCTATGTTTATTTACCAGAGGGTATAAGCCCCATGAATACCGTAGCATACTATAGCTATCTATATATAGTTTAATATATAGTAGCTACCGTATGTGAATTTATATCAAGATCGCTAACGCTGGAAAGAGAACCCTGATGTCTGGGGGTTATGTCACGTCACATACAACTTGGGTTTATAATGTTTTAATATGTTTTATCAATCTTGTTGAAACTTGGCTTTATTCAGTATTAGACCTTGGTTATAGATGTTATAGTTATATCCGTTGTTATTGACCTAGAAACAATTAGCAAATTGGCTGCACATGCAAGTTCCTCCAAATCTTTTACAACGCTCCTTCTGATGCTTCATCAAATCAGCATTGTGATTGTGCCTTGGTCTGCGCAGCTAATCACAGTTGCTCAGTCAAGAATGGCGGCTATAGAAAACACACATAAGCTTAAAAACATGCAGAACAAATAGGAGAAAGGGCTTTAAGGCTCATATGTTGGGTCACAATATGTCACAATTGAATTTGACATAATTTGACATGGGAAACAACAAATGGGCTATAGGCTATAGGCCATTTTTTCGGGATTGTAAACCATCCCATTTCTTGGGTTCAGCCAAGAGACGCGAAGATCATCTGATGCAACTCCGTTTTCAGCTTCCCCAGCTCCTTACCTGCCAACTCATAAAGTTCGAAAGACAACTGGGCTCCCAGCTTGGATCCAAATGGATCCATTTGTGGATCCATTTGTGGATCCATTTGTGGATCCATTTGCAAGGCCGTTTTGGAATGATGACATCGCTATCGCAACGCTTAAAAAAAAATCGCATGGTCTCAAGGGACGATCTGGAAATCATGCGGGAAAGGCGGTCGAGTTTTCATTGTTTGGCTACACGACAGTTACACTGCCAGTGCTAAGTCCATTCTTTTGCCAAATCCTTTTTGGTTGTCTTTTCAAATTCTGATCTTGATGGAATAGTCTGATTGCTGGTCTTTTGGAGTTTGATCCAAGCTTGACTTCACGCAGCTCCCTTGGTGTGTTGAAAATATCATGATCCAGTTCAAACACGGAAAAACAACCGAAGAGGTTGGTTTCCATCTTCTTCAGTGCTGTTTCTCCATTAGAACTCTCACCCTGACCCATCCTGTGATTTTTTGTGGGGCCCCAATCCACAAAACCAATCCATGACCGATGCCGACGAAGCGCCCCATTGCTGTTCCACTTTGGCCAAGGATTGGATCACATGAGTGTCCTCCAACATCTCGGATTGCGGCATCCTGGGCATCTGGACCAGATGTTCATGTTGCTTCGGAATCTTCGGAGCGCACCTATGTGCATACATCTAGATATACATGATATGTAAAATACAGTGTATATATATATATATTATGGGTGTATGTCTGCATGTGTGTGTTTGATTCTAGGCATACAAGTTTAAACCCAAGCGATGCATCGTTTTTCAAGAAGGTGATCGTCATCTGCGAGTCCACATTTTTTTTGGGGGTGGAGGCGGTCACGTGATATACACAAAATGGCAATTTTGTTACAGTTTGCTATGGAAAACCACCATTTTTAATGGGTAAATCAACTATTTCTATGGCCATGGCTTCAATAGCAAACTGTTAATTTACCAAAGGGTATAAATCTTATTAACGTATCATGATGTATACAACCATGGCATCCACCAAGGATCTGCACTTCTTCGAGGCGTTGATTCAACATGTCCAAACCTGGGCAGTGATTCTGTGGTAATCTCAGCATTTCTGAATCAAAGGGATTGATGAATCTACGCAATCAGGGGTCATTTTCCATAGCTATGTTGCTATGTTGGATTACCAGAGGCTATGATTCCCAAATATGACCAGAGGACCGCAAAAAAACGCAAAATTTTTTGGGGATTCCCATCAAAACATAGCTATCATTCTGGGTCGAGGCTTAACAAAAAGGTGCCCCTTGAGAGAATTCAACATCCAGGCCAGGGTGCCGCAAAGTTGTAGGTTTATAAAACCCGTCAACTATAGATCTATCTAGCATAAAACCTAGTTATATTTATATATTATATTATATTTTATTATACTATATTATATATTATATTATATTATATTATATTATATATATATATTGGAGTCATAAATCAACTTAGCAGACTATGTGGCACCGGCCCCATGGCCAAATTTTTCACAGCACTTCCGTCGCCACAGGGATGATCCCGGGATGTTCGCCGGCGTTGAAACATGTTGAAACCGCTGCCGGAACCACCAGCCCAGCTGCCCAGCTTACGTAGACCGTATGATTTTTTGGGGTTCTATAGTTCTATCGTTCTATCCCTCACCAGCTCTCTGATGTGAGCTTCTGACACTAAGATGTTTCTAGCGAACGAACATGGTTCCCTTATTCGGATTTCACCTCATCGATGGTTGGTGTATCCCCACTGCCAATCCACATGTGGCAAAAAATAATCTGGTGTTTCTGCTTAAAGCCATAGATCCTTGGTCAAACTCCAGTTTCAGGCGTGTCATTTGTCACCAACTTGTCACAACACCCTATCCCTATCCCTCCTATCCCTTCCTAGGGACGTTGATCCATCTCATGCATTGCATTGTGCAAAAACTTCCTGGGCGCAGGTTGCCACCGGATTTCGAATGCACTGTACAACCAACTAACCTGAGAACACCCCAAAGGGCGGATATAGGTTCTATCTACCTGTCTGTCTATCTATCTATTTCCTGTAGATCACACATAAAGTAATTATTCTTGTATGCTGTATGCGCATATATTGTTCCCCTATCCAAAAACTTAATGCAAACAGCAACCAATCAGTGGATACCATTTGAAGGATCATCTTGGACAACCATCTAAGGTGATCGTTGAAATCCAGACTACAGCAGGAAACTTCTGCCATTCCAAGCAAACCCCCTTCTCGGGGACTTGAAAACCAAAACCAAAAAAAAAACTAAAACTGAAACCATCCACCAGGCATTCACCCAGATTGACCATCCATCACCCTCTCGCCTGAAACGCAAACTCTGAAAGTGAACTGTCCCTCTAGCAATTTCACACAGCCCTTACCAACGCCTACAGGCCCAGGAGATCTTCACAGATCTTCCATGGCCGAAAAAAAATAAGGATCCACACCTCTAAATTTGAAATTGTCTAAGCTGGGACTCCGATTCTTCTTGGTTGGTACCATTCATACAATATCTGTAATTGTTTGCACACCGTTTTTTGTTGCTCTTTGGAAGCCCATGCAAGCCCAACATCTGGTGGCTTAGGTTTGTGCAGCCAAGTGGCAGCTCAGCCGCCACCTTTTGTTCGGTTTCACGCTTGGCTTGGAGGAGCCTCCCTTGCACATCCTATCGCAGAGGCATCATATGCCACGCTGATGCTATCATGGTGTATCTACTGTATCCATATCATTTAGATAACATCCCATTCAGGGGGGGCCTGGTGGCCGGAGGACGGGTTATTTGCCACAATATGTCATGTGTGTATCATCGAATATTGAATATGCATCTACACACATCTATTGCACATGTACTGCAAATACATTTGAAACATCTATATATATACATACACGGTATATATTTCAAAAACACATAATACAATATATATATATATACATATTATAAAACATATATTATAAAACATATATATATATAAACATTAGATTTGGTACCTCAAATTACTTGTAGATGTCTTCCAGTGCCAAATTCCCAAGTGACGAAGTTTCGTTTCAGGTGCTCGCTCGCTCTCCTGGATGATGTTGGCCTTGATCGCTGCGGTGTCCTCGTGTGTGCCGCCAGCGGCCAGGCCGGGAGGAGAGCTATCAAAAACGGCGGCCATCTGCGAGCCCAAAAGTGCCACGTCGTCCACAAAGACTTGGGGCTGGTTGGGCTGGAGCCCCCCCAAATGCGAAAGAGACTTACTCAAGTGGGTTTCCCTCCGAAAAAGGTGAAGGCTACGGTATACGGATATTTTTTTTTTCGTGGAATTAACCTGGTGGAAGTCAACAAATTCGGGATTTTAAATGAGTTGAAGCATGCTCATTGGAGCTATATGAAGCAAAAACAATGGGGATACTATGCGATACCAACCTACAAAGAAAGAGACATTAACCAGCGAAAATGGGGAGGCTTAGGCTTCACCCTGAAGTGATGCTAGAGATTGGTAGAGGATCTCTTCTGTTTGTCACGGTATACCTCTACTGGTGGTCAGAAGATCATGAACTTAGGACTTATGGCTGGCTCTCTTCCCCAGGGCAACCTGTGACACCACGCGCCAGGATACGCCAGGCGGACCTATGAACCACCTGGGTTTCCAGGGGTCCCGGGCTTCTCATAGGGTGCGTCGATACCTGTGAAGCCCTTGATCTTGCCCTCGCGTGCTTTCCTGTAGCAGCATCAACGGGACAGTACTGGTTGGTTAAGAACGGTATCTCATTATCAGTTTTCAATGATATCATTCACAAAAAATGGCACTATAACCCTTATAATAAATGTAAACAATCAACAGGTTGGATTTTTGCAAATGGCTCACACGGGATCTATATACAGTCACATATGTTTTAAATGTCTTTCAGATTTGTATTGTCCGTCCAAGGGGCCAAGACCATTTCATCTAAAATGCGCAGAACTACTGTACATGCGGGGGCTATTGGAATAAGGCTGGTGCAGTATTTACGAGTATACCCTTGAGTAAGAACTATACACGGGTACCCTCTGGTAAATAAACATAACTATAGAAAATCACAATTTTTAGTGGGTATATAAATTATTTCTATGGCCATTTTAAAAATTTTAAATAGCTATGTTAAATTACGGAACATGCGCCATTTGTGGATCAGTGTGGGTCACTTTCAGCATAGGAAACCCTTTCATTTCCATTGTCGGCTGGGGCAGTGAAATCCCCATTTTTGCCAAATGGTGAGTTGAACCCATGGCTTAACCATCCTGAACTGCGGAATAACTAACTGGATATATGCCCTTAAATTGACCCATTCAGATTAAACCATAGATAACCATAGGATTTGAATGTATACTGGGGGGAGGGGTTTTGCCAATACCCAGTCATTCTTAGTTTCAGTCCACGAACTTTGACTCATACTCAAATAGATATCGCAGAGCAGTCAGGATCATCAACAACATCGAATTCCAAGTAGCTAAAAGTTTACCCACCAAAACATGATCTTTCAACCATTGAATGCTGAATATTTACTGCATGCAAATGTATATACTATATATATATATATGCTATATATATATATACTATATATATATAGTGTATATATATAGTGTATATATATATAGTATATATATAGTATGTATATATATATAGTATATTATAGTAAATATATATATAGTGTATATATAGTATATATATATAATAGATCAAACCAATGCTTCAACCAACCAGAGATCTTTGGCCTCCCAAAGGTGCCCCCAAAAATTGCAGGCTAAGCGACTTGTAAAGCCCTTTAGGATCGCGGCTCTCCACAGCTGCGAGGGGAGCGTCTACGAAGACTTCCATGAAGGGCAACGAAGCGTTTTTGTGCACCTGATCTTTTTTTCCGCTAGTTCCAAGCTGGATGGTTTTGTCTGCTTCAATCCATTGGAGTGGTATTGGCATGTCAAAATATGTAATTGCCGATATGGGGGTTTCCTAAAACGGAAGATCCCCAAGTCACCATAGGTTTGAATACTAAAATTATCTAATTTGGATGATTCAGGGGTGCGCCCATTTTAGGATATATATAATCATTATATTTCAAAAAAACAACAAATATACAAATATATATATATATAATATACAATATATAAAATTAAATATGTAATATAATTAAATATATACACACACGATTCTATACGTGTGTATGTGCATTCTATTCTCATTTCCCCCCAGGGTTGCTCTCAACACCCCTGTTAAAAAGGGGGAAACATGTGAAATCAAGAGGTACAATGACACGTTCCCCATGCTGCCGTGGATTACCCATCATCTACCCTCCGGTGTCATCAAACGTGGCAATGGAAAATCCAGAAAATCCACCATTCAGAAGGATGATGTTCCCTTTCAAACCTCCATCTTTTTCGGAGATTTCCCAGCTAGCCACGTTTGATTCCCGGAGGGTAACAATATACTTAGAAAAGCCAATAAAAACCCTCGTTGCAGTTCTAACTTTGCAAACTGCTGCACCAAGGTGCCATTGACCTCCCTCCAGTCATAAGTTTGTTTATAAACCCCATTAAGATCCTTTAAGTACTTGTAATTGTATCCATTTAAGTATCCCCTATCCTAATGGGGTTATTATTCACCAGCGAACGACTACAATTGGTTCTCCATTTGACAATCTTCATGATACCCCATTAAGTGAATGAATAGTTGTATTTATTTAAGTATCTCCTGCAAACCCTAAAGTCAATAGATATAGTTAACAGTCTACCTTGGTTAATCCCCAATAATTGTAGTGTTGCCTTATAATGCCCACGGAGTTAATGTTAACTCGTATATCATATAAGTACCCCTATACGCCATTTGTGTACCCCTACTTGAAGGATCATCCCACTTAGTAAGTTGGTACCCCTGGTCATCACGTCTCATAAGGGGCTATGTGGTCACTAAGCAGTTACTGAGATGATCTTCCAGGTATAAACCCTAGTAAAAACCAGTCATGAACCAACTTAGCTATGATAAATCAGCTCTAAAATTTAGAGCTATCAATTCCATAAAATCACCATAAATCACCAAACATCCACCAATTCTTCCCTCTTCACCAGCTTCAACCCTTACCCTCTTCACACACCGCGGCTGCTGCGGCTGCCACCTCCCGCGCATAGTCTCGGTCTGCCGCATAGGGCGAGATGAGGCCTGCCACCACGATGGCGCCAGCCTGGTGTGAACCCCAAACCCCGCAGCAGGGGGATGATGCGACCTCAAACATCCCAAGACTGAGCAAAACATCAACCATTTTTTGGTTTAGTGTAGATGTATGTAGATGTTTATCGTGAAAAAAACGGATTTTTATTATATTATATATATATATCCGTGTGTGTGTGGGCATAACCATAGGTATTTAGTTAATGTGGGTAAAACAATGCCATAAACCACCCAAGACTGGGAATGGTAAACATACCACCTATTTATGGTGATTTGGGGAATGGTTTTAGATGTTTCTTTGTTGTGACAATAAAAACCTATAGATTCTTAGATCCTTTCTGGATGCTTATTGTTGGTATTGTTGATCTTGTTGATCAGTAGATTATATATTTATATATATATATATATGTGTGTGTGTGTCCACCAGCACATGATACCCAAATAAGATCAAAATAGTTCATAATCATATCATAATATGCATAGTGATGATACCCGAACAAATCAAACGTTGAGCTGGTGAAATTACATGTTACCAAAGCAAACTATTATGAAGTACTAGTTCGTATCTAGCCATGGTCGACCCAGAAAGGGAGAAATAACAATGGTTTGCAATTTGCGGTAGCCATATTTAGGAAACCTCCAGATCTGTTGATTAAACCCGCGCTTATCTGGCAAAAACTGATGCGAATATATGATAATATATGTCTATTATTGTTTATTGAGGTTTACATTTACGCTCTGCATTATGCAACATAAATATATATATATATATTAGAACATATTATGCGTACTGCATACGCTTATGCTCGCTTATAACATCCCCACCGGGATAGATCATGATGGACCAATATGGTTTCATGGGCTTATTGGCCACCTGCTTAGGGTGCTTAGGAACTCTGGATTCCAGGTATTCTTTGGAACATCTTTGCATAGCAGTTTGGACAGCTATCCAAATGTCTACAGAGTCTACAACTATCCAATTGATAAAATTGATCAATGGCATGGATTTTGGAAGCAAACTATCTACACATTCTTTGTGCCGGAGCTCCCCCATTTTGGTCAGTCTTGGGATTCTTGGAATTCTTGGGTGCCTCGGTGCCTCTTGACATCATTGTTTCTCTCTGGTGACATCGTGACATCCAACATGGCAGCCATGGCAATGGGAACCCGTTGGTTGAAGTCATCTACAAAAAAAAACAGAGGAATTCACCGACTTCAGTGAGTTGATTGAGACGTCCACTGAAGGCCCACTGTCTCTGAAGCGAAACTCAACTGGTTTTAACATGATTAAACCATCAACTTGATGGGATTCTATGGGATTCTATGGGGGATTCTATGGGGATATCAGGTGATCATTGTTCACCCTGCAGGCCTCTGCAAAGAGCTTGGACACCTGGCGACCGCAGTCGCTTGGCAGTTTCAAAGCCGAAATTCGCATGGTTTCTACCAGATTTCTACCGCATCTAATGTGGGAAACCCAGAAATCACCCCCACCATCACAATAAATGGGTGGAATAGACCATCCCCAAACGGGCTCTTGTTTATGACATTGGCTCTCCCACATTACTGTATACATACTGTTATATACCACATGATGTTGGCAATCTGAAAACATGATCACAAGTCACATATTGTACTGTACTGCAAAGATGCAGTTGTAACGATCGTTACCCTCTGGTAAACCAACAGTTTGCTATTGAAAATGGCCATAGAAATAGTTGATTTACCCATTAAAACTGGTGATGTTTCATAGTTATGTCAACGTTTACCAGAGGGTAAACATCATTAAACGTAATATTACTGTAAATCCCCAATGGGGGTCATCCACGCTTCTGTTGCTTATAGTCTCCCCATATATGGTGGCAAAGGTGATTGAGCGAATGCCACTGCTTGCTGATGGCTCCTACTCGCAGGCGATATCAGCACTTGTCTTTAACGGCTGAAACTTGAACCATGAACTAACATGAACCAACCTTACCCAGTGTCTATACTCGATAAGCAATCCCAACTTTTTGAAGATGGATTATACAATGAAATAGTATACCCCTTATATGATGTTTTTCATCCATCACGAATCATCTGAAAAATAACATAAACATTCAACACTATTGACGACACTTTTGCTGAAACAATAATACATATATATATATATATACGTATATGTGATCAATAAGATGCATTGGGATCGAACAGCAACCAATCTGTCAAACCGCAAACAAGTTTATCCATTAAACTTATCCCATCCCGAGATCACAAAAAACATCCTTTCATGTACCGGACCGCATGTCATGGACAGACCCAGCCGATGAAACTAAGGTTTGGATACGTTCGGAATAATGTGATGGTTCCTAAGTGGCTATGGCAAACAAATACGCACAGGGTTAAGCCCAGCAAATACACCCTATGTATCGTATTTGGTCGTAAATAATACTTCAATCATGGTTATTTAACATAGCCATGGAAAGATCCACCATCTTCAAGAACGGTAAACCATCTATTTCTATGGGCCATCTATACCATGGCTATGTTAGTCATAACCAGAGGGTAAATCATGGTGCATCCACATTGCCCACTTTAGAATCCAATCTTTTTGGGCAACATCCCAACCACATGGCACCTCCGACACTCGTCGGACATTTTCCTTCCGGTCCTGCGGGCTGAAGCCCAAATCCCTGGCGGCTGAGATGCGCCCAGAGAAGCCATCACAACACAACAAGCCGCAGGAAAAACGGACAAAATGGTAGAATATCAGGTTGATATCAATACTAAAATCTCATAAACCGAACTTGGCCGTCTGAGCACACGCCCCAAAAGTTTGAAACGTTTGTCCTCGAGAATCTCAGTCAACTACGTGCAACAATGGGGCCCCCAATTGAGCACGCTCTCCAAATAAACTAAACCCCCATATTATCATATGGGAGCCAAAAAATGTTATTATATAATAGATCCAATACTGTCAATACGAAACCAAGGTTTCCAAGGGGTGTTTAATATTCGGTGGACAGGATTGATTGGGTTGTTGCTCGTTCTCTTCCCATGATTATCCCACTGATAGTTGAACATCCTCATATCATGTCCAACCTTCCCATGGCCAAAAACAAACAGGAAACCAAACCCGACTTGATTGAAATCAAACTTAACCAAAACACTTGGATGTCTTTGGATGTCTTTGATCTTTGGATGTCTTTGAACATTGGGGAAATGCTCAATGTAAATAAATATGTGTGTGAACAGTTACAACGATGTTCTGGTCGTCGTTTTCATAGGAACCTTTGGGCATTGCCAACAACAACCAGCCAGTTCCACCTGTTCAGGCCGAAACGCAGGTTATCGCCATCCAGCCTGTACCTATGAGGTAACCCCAAGCTGGTGAAAGGCCATGGATTGGTGATGTCAAACATATAGACTATATGTATTTACAAAAAGATACAGATAGGTAGATAGACGATCTTTATATGCATTGTATAACCATCTTACGCTCCCAATGGTTTTTGTAGTTGGGAATATGTTTGAAATACATGTAGTCTGAAACTTGCAGGCTCAAAGTTGGATTCTGTAATGGGAATCTGAAATATGATCCATTTTTTTAGATGGTCAATTCCCATGACATCCCATGAATTTGTCGCGATTGCCCTTTTCCTAACCATCTATGGGCCAAGCCAAACGACCCAAACGGCCTCACCGACACCTTGAACAAAATGCCATAGGCCCGGCCTTGTTTATGGTAGGTACCTCCAATCAATCGGTTCCTGAAATGGCCATTGAATATTAAAAAACATATTAAAACCATGTCTTAACAAAACAGTTTATGTTTGTTTAATGGTTTTTGTTATAGATATTAATACATTTATGGCCATCGAATATAAACACATATTTATAAAACAAAAACAAGCCATTAATAAATGGTTAATCTACAACAAAAACCATTAATCATAATAAACCAAGAAGAAACACAACAATCTATAACAAGCCATGAATTATGTTTTAACATCAAAAAACATAGATATTAAATAATTGGGTGACCATAATCTATAACAATAACCATCAATAAAAAGAACGCCCTTCCTGAGATTCCCGGCACAAAGTAACTCTTCGCCTGATTCTCTGCCAAGGCGCGTTCTAAGGCCACCTGTTTCACCCAGGGGGGATGTACACCAACCAGAACATGGGAATATACACCATATATATATATGTATATATATATATCTATATCTATATACATATAGAGAGAGAGAGAGGGAGATAGATATGTATAGATAATATATATATATATATATATATTATACCATATTCATATGTATATATATATAATTATATGTATCTTTATCATTATAGATAATAGATGATAATAGATATAAGTAGATAAATCAGAGCTGGGTAATATGTATGAAACTTGCGGCCTATGGGGATGATTCCCCTATACATTCACCGTCATTCCTAGTCAAAGTCGAACTAGTTAAGTTTTAAATCCTCGATGCTGGATTCATAAGCTAGCTAGCTACATTGAAAAATATATATAACTATAAATATTTAATATGTAACTATAAATATTTAATATATATATATATACTATAAAAATGGTAAAGCTAGTCATCCTGACTGAATATGGACATGTCAAAAGTCGTCACCCAGCATCTCAATTGTATCTTTTAAAATCCACATTCTATTCACTTCAGGTCAAATAGTCACCATGTCACCCCCAAAAAAATAGGAACACGATAAACTCACCATACTTAGTACAGTACTTGCTCGAGACTGGAGAAAGTGAGCTGTTTCCCAGAAAACACGTTTTTGGCAAACAGAGCAGAAAAAAGTGCCCTGGAGCACGTTTGACCATTCAGGGCTATTGAGAGTTTTAGGGTGCGCCTTCGTAAATACATGTCTTTAGGGAGAGGTACGCGTTGATTGAGTCATTATGCAACGCAAAACCATGCAAAACCTTACAGAGCGTCAAAAAAGGATTCGGATGTGTTCGTTTTTTTCACAAAAATGGACCTACGCACGCCAAACTTGCCATTCTGAGAAAATATGCGAAACGATTAGCGAAACCCGTATAGCACATTGGAATACCAGACATACCCCACTTTTAGCAGTCCCGTCTTTTCAATATTAAAACCCCACGAATGGACCCCATAGATCCACCATTTCACATTCCAAGCCAGAGTTTTGATCACAAGCCTGGGATGGCCAATACGAAGAATGGTCCGAAGATCTGGCTTTTTTTTGGCCCTGAAAAATTATTGGCCAATTATTGGGGTAACTACCAAATAATTAACCAATTATTGGCCAACAATGGTTGAGTATTGAATAATTAAATAATTTTTGGGGTAACAATGTTCTGATTTGGTTAATTATTCGACTTTTGTTTGTCCCAATACTGCCCAATGTCTGGTTCGATTCGTCAGCACAGTATTGGCTCTTGGTACCCCCACCGGTGATGTTTCCATGTCTTCGGTAGCCGGTTTGTTGGTAGATGCCATCACCATGGTTGTTACTGTAATACTTCGCTAAGTTGATTCAGAACTAGGCTGAATAGGATTTATGATAGATATATTTTATCAAGAGCTTAATGGCATGTATAAGTCACCTTATACCTCGGGGGCATCACTTCGTGGCTATGCACATGTCACCTGGACTGGAAGTTGATTGGTACTTGAACTTATCGCCAGTCCCTATGGGCAGCATTACGGGATTGATCCTACCCTACACCTGGCGATACCTGGCGACTGATACCTGCGCAACTTTATAAAATCAAGAGTTCGAGAAAAATGCCAGAAAATCTCCCGTTTCTGGCTCATGCTCTTCCATCCTTCACCAATTGATTTACCCAGTTCTACTGCCATCCCGATATATTCATGATTGAATCAATTGAATCATAATAAGACTAAGATATGTTGAGTCCCATTTCTGCTTCAACGATTGCCCTCTGGTAATTTAACGTAGCTATTGAAAATGGCCATTTATAGTGAGTTTTCCCATGAAAAATGGTGATTTTCAATAGCTTTTTGTTAGTTTACCAGAGGGTATCCCAAATTTGGATCAGTTGGGCGGGCGCTAAGTCTCCCATCTAGCGGCGCTTATGGTGCTCTTGCCGCTGCCCGACAGACCAGTCCTGCAATGATGCCATTGGTCATGGGGAAATCATAGGGGGATCATCGGAAATAGCTGTGAACATAGGAAAATCATAGGGGCGACAAAGAAGGGAGAAATAATAGTGAATAATGGGGACGTAATGAGAAATCATAGGGACAAAATAGTGAATAACAGAGCGGGAAGTAATGTAATTGTGAAAATAGGGAATTGATACGGACATAATAGGGAAATAATAGAGAACTAAAATAACTAAGGGGACATGATGGTGAAGTCATTATATAAGGGAATGGTAGGGAACTAATAGATGTTCACCAACCTGAAAGTTTTGGACATTTTGGGATAGCTACCCGAACTTTAACCTTCACTCCAATGACGCTGCAACGAGGTTGTCATAATCCATGCATGTGTTTTTTCTGTGTGTGTGTTATATTTTTTCGCCCAAATGGTGTTATGCACTTTGAACTTTGCTGTGATGTTATGCCATTCATGTTATTCTTTCCGTCTCTCCCTCTACATACACATGTTTCCGATGATATAAAGTGTTTTCATGTAATTTAACCAGTAAGAACCTCTATCAACAACAAGGGAGATTCAAGCTACAACTTGTGATGATGGAGGCCGATCTATATAATGTGATCAGTGTTTGTTGATTCTGTGGAACCCTAGGGACCCTGGGCAAACGGATCAACAAAACCATGGCATGTACCAGCATGTTCTTATACTATTGGAGACCTGGAGCCTTTCACCGATGCCGCCAAATCATTGCAAGAATTTCAACCTTTGGGGTGGCCGGGTGGCTGTTGGAGAGTCGAATTCCCCAACATGGCCAAACTTAGATACCCTGCACCCACACAAACATAGCTGGTCATGCAAAGTCAACATTGGCCAAAATTAATCAAGGTACTAAACTATCCAGCCAAGGTTAAACCGGCAAACACTGGTCAAGTAAACCAACTTTCAGCACCTGGAACTACATGGAAACTAGGATCATCACGCCATCTTAAGCCCAGCAGCATCCACAAGGTGATGCCCATATGACCTCAAGCTGCACGGAAAGCTGCCCATTAGCAGTGGCATCTGAACCCCCATTCTTCCAGCCCCTAGTCAGGATATGTTCTGAATTGTCCCATTGAAACAGCAATGGATTTTACCCTCTGGTAATTTACGGTAACTATGGAAAATCACCATTTTCAATGGGAAAATCCACTATAAATGGTCATTTTCAATAGCTATGTTAAATTACCAGAGGGTAATTGGAAAGAACATCTGAGGATCCAAGCCGTTGTTCTTCCACTTTGCATCTCTTGAGATGCCTTCATGGAACCTGCAGAGCCAGCTTGATTTCCAGCAAGGCTCTGGAGCTTCTGCTCGTGCTTCTCCCTCTCAACATCGAAAATCTCGTTTTGGCATTCGAATTAGCAACCAGAAAGGGTCGAACAGGGAAATCCTACTAAAATAATTAGTGGCAACCCTTACTGTTCCACGAAGCCCTCCGAGGATCTTCCCATCTTCGGCACATCCCCCTGCGGGTAAATGCAGCTGGGCACTTGATGTTGGTGCTCGTCACTCCATCGCCCTTAGCTGCCTGGTTCTTTCCGCGCACCAACTCAGTAGCCCAATAGAGGTACCCCTTTTTTGTAGCCGATGGGGCAGTGCAAACAACTATCGTCATATTTTTTTTGGAGATATATGGGGATATAAGTATAGTTCATTGGGTTAAAATATTCGTATATGAACTAATCATGATTAATATTGATTGATCTATAGTTTATATATTCAGATATATTTAGTGTCTACCCTCTGGTAATTTAACATAGCTATTGAAAATGGTGATTTATAGTGGATTTTCCCATTGAAAATGGTGATTTTCCATAGCTATGTTAGTTTACCAGAGGGTATATATTATATGAAGTATAGTATCGATGGATGTTATTGGGGCAGCACCTTGCCACCTTGCACCCCGCCTGGAATGAGCACCAGAGTCCAAGCAAACCTCGGTAAAAGCCCAAAAGAATTCACATGGGTAAAACAGTAACAAACCACCCCCCCAAATCACCATAAAATACCATAAAATACATTAACATACCATAAATAGGTGGTATAAACCATTCCCAAATCACAGATTCTCAAAGTTTAGGGCATCATTCCAGGATCAACATGGATTAACAGCTTTGCAACGCTGGGTGGGGTTCACTCCTGATACATGGCTACTATAGTGAGCCGACTCAGATGATGGCATTGCGTACTCCTAAGGTTCCTTGGAAGGGCAGCTGCACTTTTTTCCAAGCGCCGTGACCAAAATGCCCCAGTTTTTCAATCAAGGATCAGCAATCATTCTAGTCCACAACAATACAACACCACTTCACAACAAGACAAGGCCCCTCCAAAGGAGCAGGCATACAACAAGAGACAGTGGTCATGTTAGTGTGGCTGGCATCCAAGAAACTTTGGCTGCGCATTGACAGCCTGAAAGCATTGCAGGCATCATCATTTTTGGTGATGCCCAAACTTAAGCACCAGCCAAGCTGTAAACATTCAACGCCTCATTGGCCGAGGGTCGCAAACTCTTCCACATTTGGGGCTGCCTGTAGGGCCAGGATGATTTCTTGGTGTGGACCACAACACGCCCGCGGCCAACAGAAAAAACACGCGGTGAAACGGCAAACGCATCTAAGAAAAAACCGGTTGCAAGAAGTGGGGACTCCTGGGCCCATTCGGGTCGCAACCAACTTGGATCTTGGCGCAAGGAGGTCCCCAATTCAACCATTCTCTGTGCCAGTCAAAACATGACAATACCCTGGCATGACGGCATGATGATGATCAATAATCCATCTTCAAAGTCACTAATAAAAGTTGACATGATGAATCACATCATTATTGATTGTAAACAATACGGTCATTGTTTTGTCAAAATTTCAACTAGTTGAAAGTTTTAGAATTTGACCCATCTAATCCAGTCAAGTCCAGTCAAATCTATCTGCATCTGTCACGATCTATCTTTCTCTCTAATCCATACTACCTTTAAGTACAGTGTACATTATATATATATATTATATATATAGTTGTATTATATATATATAGATTTCGGCTTGTGGGTTTCAACCAAGAACATTCGATGATAACATTCGAGTCATCGTCACACAACGACCGTCCCATGGAAATCCGCAGATCTCAACGGCCACGAATTTCTTTCACGCGCGATCGACTGGATCGCATGCATTGGTGCGGGGGGTGAACATGCTGGTGTTCCTTGGAGTTGACTGAGACCAGAATTTCTAACACGTCTGACGTGGCGTAATCATAAGCATCCTGGAGTTTTTTTTTGGGGATTTTGAGAGATATTCCCGTTTTACTGATGTTTTTTGACATATCCATATTTTATCTACTCGAGGATGACTATATTCCGAATGAACTCTCCACGCTGGACCAATTGCAAAATATGATGTAAAGAAAACAACTTAAACTATATTCTTAATATTTCTTAATCAAATCATGTTTAAAAAATCAACGCAAACTCCAGCAAATTCTTAATCAAATCAAAGATTCTTGGTAGAGGCACGCCAAACCAAATAGCAGGGGATGATCATAGTGCCAGCGAAAATGCAAATGCCCAGAAAGGCCTGGTGAAAGGCCAGGGGAGGCGTGCGAATGTCTTGCCATGTCTTGCCATGCTTTCTGATCTTTCTGCTTCCCCCCCTTCTCCAATATCATACACGTGCATGTGTATATATATAATGTTATATACATAAATAATATTATATAATTATATTATAATATTGTATATATATATATATATATGTATACATATGTAATATTATAGAATATTGTAAATACATATGCTACATGTAGAAAGGGAGAGATGGAGGTATCGGAAAACACCTTTCCTCATTTGTCTTGAAAAGTAGGGACGCAATGTGGAAAACACATGGAACAAATAAAAACTGTTTGGGAGTGATCATATCGATCTGAGAACAATGACAACGTAGCAATGCCGCTTCACACTTAGATTAGTCATAGAAATCTAAGGACAAAACCTCTTGCAAGGCACCCTGATGGGGTCAATCATCCCTCAATCCCCTCAGGGAGGCAACCTATGTCACTTGTCCATAAATTATGGGATATAAAAAAATATATAAAAGGTCATGGACGGTGTTTGGCAGTTTGGCAATGACGAAAGGAACTTGAGTATTGTTGCCCCTCCCGCCTCCCGGAGATTGTTCTCGATAACCACTTCGGTTGAAAACTTGGAAAACCTGAAGGATCCACTTTTGAATCTATCTGCTTGGTGGTTTTAACATGTTTTAACCATCTTGAAACATATGAGTTCGTCAATGGGAAGGACTATCCCATATATTATGGAAAATAGTCAATGGGAAGGATTATCCCATATATTATGGAATATAAAAGATGTTTGAAACCACCAACCAGCAATCTGCTGAGTACCTTCAGCTTCGATCCTCAGTGAATCCCCAAACGAGGTGCATCGTTCATGTAGCGGATGCAAAAAGTTTGGTACATCCCCGCAACCAGAAGCAGCAGAACGAGAGCACAAGGTGGTACCGCACGCCAGCAAAGCTTCAAGGCATTGCTAGTTCTTCTCAATTGCCTCCAGGTTTCCCCGCGACAAAATTCATGAGATTCAGCCTCCCTGAGGGGTGACCCCAACAATGTTATACAATATTATGTGGCTTGGGTTTCTATATGTTTCTATATGTGTTGGCTTTATTAAGCACAAAGAACGATGATTTGTTCAGGGCGGGTCTTAAAAATTCTTCGTTGAGGGTGTCACCTTTAGGGCTGAGATGTTCTCCCCAATTCTGGTCATCCCCCTTGACTTTCCAACCGTGGGGCACGGTCCACAACAAAAAAGAGCGACCTGGCGTGAAACAACCTCCACATCTTTCCTTGTTAGATCAGTTTGGTATAGTTAGGTGTCGTATGAGTTTCAATGTCTAAGTCAACCCCTCATTGAAATACTCCCACATGAGGGGTGGCCAAAACCAGCTGCGTCATTGTCATTGTATACACGTGTTGCACAAAAAGGGGCTCTGCAATTGACCATAAAGAAATGAACAGTGTTCAAAATCCTCCATCATTCTATTCTATACTGGCCGCACTGGCCGCTTAAAACAGGGATTCCAAGGTCCCATGGCGGATGATTAGAATCCACAATAATTATACCAGATTGTTACGCCCTACCATCAACTAAAAGGGATCTTCAACATTGCTCATTTGAGTGCTTAAACAACATGAAGCAAACAGTCGTCGGGCAGAGTGTCAAATAACAATTAACACCAATCAGCCCAGTCGTAAAAGTCCGGTTGACTTGAGCAGACCCAGCGCATAGTCGGGTGTTTTGAAATATGTACTAAATGAAATCTAAATGAACAAATGATGTGCATCCATGATCATCCTGCAGTGCATCCATCCACTGAGCAGCTGAAAAAACCATTCCAACATATCCCAACTTTATCTGAGTCAGCTGGGATCTTCCACCAAATTCAGCTGAAAACCCAGCGGTGGTTTACCACCGGCACCGGTTTCACACCTCCTTTGGCTCTTAGCCATCAGAGCAATGAAAAGCACGTAGGCCGCAGGGAGAATCCCCAGCCACCTCAGACCATGGATATACCGATATACCCTCCGGTGTACTCCAACATGGCTGGAAAATCATTCAAAATGGAGCTGTATGGAGCTGTGCAGCTGAGATTTTCTCAATCATAAATGCTAGGCGCTGATCACCCGGAGTCAATCCATGGCAAAAACAGGCGGATTCGCACTGAAGGTTGAGGATGGTTGAGGAGCCCGACAACTTGGCAGGGCACCCGTGCAAACCACTCTGGAGCGAACAAACTTTGACGCCCTGTAAACTCAGATCCCATCCTATGCAACTGGTTTGTTGATCCATGTTGATCCCCTGAGTCGGCAAAGTTGGAGTGGATTATGTGCTGCCATCCATAACACACACACACTTTATGACTAACATCTGGCAGTTTGCTGCCATACTTCCCAGGTCTGACTCCGAAAAACCACCTGAGCAGCGTTCATTTTACCCGCAACGTCAGTCCATTGTACTGGTTGCTTCAGAACGGGATTCCCTCAATGGATGATGATCATCCTCGATATCTTGGGGTAAACCCCCCCCCAAAAAAATGGCGTGAAATGATTTTGCAAGGCACCAGGTAAACGCCGTGACCGCTAGTAAGCTGGCTGTCCCATAGTCCTCGCTGACCACTGCTTTCGCGATCATGTCCAAATGCGCCCAGAAGATCCTCAGTTCCCAGACGCTCCGTGCACAACGAAGGGCTGAGGACCATGCCCCAACTTTCAAAATAGACAACTGGCAGGATCGGTTCCCAAAAGAGATCTTATTCTTATTCTACCTTATTGGCTTACATTATGAGTTGAACTGGGGGTTGAAGAGGAAAAACCAAGAAGCAAAACATGCATATTCACTCTAGTTTTCTTAGTCCATCATGAGCGCAAGAAACCAAAGAAATATGAAAGAAAATTCGCCGGTTCCTTGTGCAAACATGAGGGTGTTGTCTTGCTCTGCTTCTCCGTTGTATTGCTGGCAAAGGTTTCACCCTTTCTGGCTGGAAAATACAATTTTCAGGGGTCCACATAATTAGTTCAATGCTAGACTTCAGCGGAGTGAAACATGGTAACGATTTGATACGGTAACTTCTCTGGATTTCTGCTTGTGTTGGCTGCTGACTCGACAAAGCTGCTGTCTGCAGCATGTGTTCACTTGGCTATGCGCTCCATAGAATCTGATAGACTTTGCCTATCCCTCAACGGAGTTGGTTCAGAAATCACCACTCTTAATGCCTTTAATGCCCTCTTCAGGAAATAAAACAACACCACAGAAACACACTCCAGCAGCCCTCTTTGCAATCAGAGTATCGGAGCGGAGAGAATGATGACCATCCAGTATTGGCACAGGAAATTTCCGAGTCTTTGTGAAAAAACTCGTGCCACTTTGATACAGACATAGCCTGTGGCCATCTGTGACCGGTGACGGTATGTTTTGGTGCCGATTCTGGCGTTTCTTGTGGACACTGATGGACACTGGCGTAGATTCACGGCGATTTCAGAGGTATAGACGGCATAAACATGTATAAACGGTATAGAGTGAAGTAACATGACACATCTATACGGTTCATAGTTTCTATCCCATTAGATAGGTATAGATAACTCCCCCTTGGCATACCAAATAGATACCTATCTAACATCCCTTTTTTTCCCATTTGGCATTAGATAACGTCCCCCTTTCTGTTGCTATGACAATAACGGCGCCCTTTTTTTTTTGCCGGGCCACGTTCGAAGTCCTCGATGGAACCAAACCACACGTGAATGCATTCCAAAAGGATCCTCAGCGCTTTGAGGTCGGTGTATGTCAGTGTCAGTGTTGTCCTATGAAAAACACCTATTATAAAATATTATAAAATACCTCCATGTACCTAGAAATATCTCGAAATCCTGGTTGAGTAGTGAATCTATTCATTTGGGGTCCCATATTTTGGGTATTTAAAATGATGATATCAGGGGTAAGGGATTACTCAAGAGCTGAGATCTCGAAGATCTTCAATCTGCACCACCGAGCAAAAAAAAAAAAACGAGCATTGCTCGAGGACCCCGAAATCTGGTTGGTTTAAAGCATGTCATACAATCAGGGATACCCTCTGGTTATTTAACATAGCCATGGAAAATGGCCCCTTTATAGATGGTTTACCTATTAAAAATGGTGATTTTCCATGGCTATGTTAAATAACCAGATAGTAATAATTACTGTAACTGGTTGGTGGTTTCAAGCCCTGGGAAAAATATTAGTGAGTTGGGATTATTATTCCCAATATATGGAAGGATAAAACATGTTCCAAAGCACCAACCAGATAAATTTCCATCATTCCATCATTGAACTATTGTTTTGTGTTCGGGTGGTGGCAAGGGTACAATACAATTAAGGAAGCCCTTCACTGACAGCAGGAGGCAAACTGAAGACCAACCTTTTCACATTGCCGCTGGCCAAGTGTGGATCCTTGACGTTTCCCGCATTTTCTTGGAAGTGCCTCCCATATTCAACGTGCTTCATGCCATTCATCAAAGTAAATCAAATATCAAATCTCTAGAATCTTTCAGCATCAAAACGGTGAACGGTGAACGGTTGACATCCAACTCTTGAATGATTCAAATCTGGCCGGTCTGTTGCACAGGAGTCGGCTTGAAATCCAATTGACCATCCTTGTATGCACCACCCAACCAACTGGGAATTTGGCACATTTGTCTTATGTTTACCTTTTTAATGAACAGATCCGGACCAAGACGATTGAAAGCCATTTCAGATGGTTCCCCAGATAGTAATGACAATTGTTGATTCTCATTGTATACGGTATAACGTTGAGATCATTTTGAGGCGGATATGGCTGTGGCAGACAAACATTGCTAGCAAATGGTTTTCGCCCCGCCAAGATCTGCACAAAACCCTCTCACAATTTAACTGCAACATCACCATATCTAGGGTAGGAACACAATCTTTTAAACCAAATTAAATAGACATAAATGGAGTAGACTGAGTAGACATCTTCATGTATTGTCCATCATTTATGTTAAATCAGCAGTCAGGTTTTCGGTGTTTGATCCATCCCATGATGAGGCCCCTAATGAGGTCCCAGACTCTTCCTGTCACATTGCAGGCACACCGTGTCGTCAATACTGAAGAAACCCAACTGATCCTGGGAAGGATATCACTGGGCTGTGGAGTTTTCCTGGTGCTTGTGCTTTTTTATCCTACTATCTGATGAAAAACCATGATTTCTGTGGGGATATTAATGTGATCGTACTATATCTATCTTGATGTGATTTCACCATAGATTCATAGATTTCACCATCTGTGAATGGGGGATCAGTGAGTCAGCATAGATATGTGTTTTAACACATGATTTCACCATGGTTTTCCCAGGACAATGACCTATCAAGGGCGGAATTTCCATACCTAGGTCCTAGGTATGGCTGGCACCAGTAACTGCCAAACATGTCTGGTTCAGGCATGCATAAGGTTTAGGATGTCTCGCATGTGTCCTTGAGGCCCTGAATTGAGGCAAAATAAGAGCGCAGAAGGCAGCCACATGCCAGGAAGTAGGGCGCAAAGCAGGCGGCCACCAGAAAGATGCTCCAATTGTGATCAAATGGCACTAAGATCTGAGCCACCGCAATGAAGACATTGCCTGGCAGGTTTTTCAGGTCAACTGGTCATTTCGCGATCCCTCACGGTGACTTGGGAGTCTGAATCAACGATGCCCCACCTGCCAGGTTGACTAAGAGGAAGGGTGCCAGCATGGTGGGCCGAATGTCCAGATGCACCTTCTCTCCTTCATGGCATTTCAGAAAGGTGGCGAGCTCGAAGATGGCTTGGAGCTGCTGCGCATGGCTCCTGAAAAACGTGACGGCTTTTCGTGTGTTTCATGGGTCCAGGATGGAAAATTCAAGGGAAAACCTGAGGGCAACCATGGGTTGTACCATTAAGAAATAGGGTTTCCTTGCAAATATGCCCTTCCATTCTGAGATTGAAGGGGGGAAATTCTATCAAGAAGAAGCATCTTCACAGAACGATTTCCTCACGTGTAGTAGCAGATGTCATCATTGGATTCGAGAATCATTTCTCGTGTAATTAACTGTAGTTATATGTACAATATATATATATATATATACATACTGTATATTATGTGTGTGTAGCAGTGTTAAAGAAAAAAAAGTGCTGAATTCGGCAGATCCAGGGGTCGGGTCCCACAGCACCAACATGGACTTGGAGTGCTTCAGACATGCGCCGATATTCCGCATCCCTTCCTGCTTCAGCTGACCATCTCCTGCAAACAGCATGCTGAAGGTCTTTGAAACTCAAAACATTGGGACACTGGGAGATGTTTGTCTTTAATCTTCCAATATATCAATATAGTTTCATTATGTTTCATTTATTTCACTGTTGGACATAATCAAATATTATAATACTTCCCCCGCAAAGTTTAATTGTCGGCCATCCGGACCCCCTTCGCATGTTCATCGCGTTCACATCATGTCCGTCATCCTCAGTCCTTCAGGTACTTCAGGTACTTCAGGTACTTCATTCAAACAGACCTTGTCTATGAAGACCATCTTCCCCGGGCGCCACAGTAGCATCCCCAGGAGCAAACCCAGCAGCCCCGCAGCGACGCACCAGATGGACACTTCGGCACTGGCTGCGCTGGCTGCGAGACCGGAGAGGCTGGGCAGAAAACCCAAGGTGTAGAGCGGGATGACGCCCAACGCCGTAAATGTACTGAAAATCACCGCCATCTGGGCGCCCGGAACATGTTGGATTGGGAGCCCTCTAAAAATGGTGATCTAAAATAATATGCTTTGAAGGTGGATCAGTGGATGGTAGGGAGTTGGATGATGTTGGATTATATTGAATGTTGCAGCAGCATGGGAGTTTGAAGACCAACTTTAATAAACATTTTGTGAGCAGGACCCGTTTTGTGGGTTCGTTTTGGGTGTCAAGTCATGGTCTTCGGATAAGGGTGGAAATCACCCAGCGAATACCTATCCCCTCAAGTTGCGCATTTAACATGTCTGTCTTAACTATAGTGTTTCTACTCTGAAGGTTTGATTCTACTTAATGTCAAGTCAGGATTAATCAAACCCCCACGATTAAACAACCTCGACTGCCCCCCAAAAAAATGTCATTTAAAAACAGGTGGCCCCCCTGGATTAATAATTTTTTTTGCCTGGACCTAATTCATCAACCTCCAGCGCTGAAATCCCATTTTGTTTTATTTTCCAACTCTCTTTATTTTCAAATGGTTTCCTTATGCTATACTTAAGTTGAAACCTCATGAACACCAGAACCCATCACTGCTGATCATTGAACATTTGAAAAAAAAACAACTACTGTATTCCCCAAATGATCGATTTCTAATTAAAATCTTGATAAAAATCTTGGATAGCTCCCATACCGGGTATCCCCCAGCCCGGCAGCCCATGTCCCCCATGAAAATAACCAGAGGGTTCCCCTTATTAATCAACCCCTTCCAAGGGGGCGTTTTTTTTTCGGGGGGAACACTAGGAAAGATCCCACAAGGTCCATCTGACCTTGTGGGGGGAGGGCCAACAATCCACAACAATCTACAACAAGTCTTTCACCAGCACGGTGGTTTTGACAACCCTCTGAAGACTGAAAAAACCCGCAGATTGCATATCTGAACCAATTGTTGTAAAGGCTTGGTATTCACTAGGAAATTGCAATCTACACTTTTTGGACCCAACCAGTGGCCAGTAAAAATATCCAGCCATTTATAGAATGAATAATTCTCTATGATCATATATGATCATACATACCTTAGGATAGACTATCAACCGAGGGTTTTCCAGAATCGGTTGACAGAAGATTTGCAGGGAACCCAGATTTCAAGTGGTCAAGCCAAAACCATGTATGTTTTGCTGCAGACTTTCCCTTCAACCAGTGGTTTTTGGTATTGGTGATGGACCCACGATGAAAAAACCTTGAGGGGCTGGTGATGAACCAAATCTCATGTTGCTGCTCATAAAGCACCATACACACATAAAGACCCATAACATGTTTGTTTTCCCGCATTTGGGCTCATGAAATCCACATTTTGCCTGCTCATACCCTCTCGTAACTATATAAACATTACTGTTTCTTTCAACCCATCTAGTTCCCCACATTGACGTGTGGGGTTTTGTTTTTAGTTCTGTATCCGCTCCTCGTCCTCCTCCTCCTCCTCCTCCTCCTCCTTCCCGTCCTCCCTCCCTCCCTCCCTCACTCACTCACTCACTCACTCACTCACACTCACTCACTCACTCATTCACTCACTCATTCACTCACTCACTCACTCACTCCCTCACTTACTCACTCACTCAGGGCTCCGCCTCTTTTGCGTGGCAGGCGTGGGACAATGTGCACTGCCAAGGGGTCGGATGTACGCCCCGGGGTTCCGCTGGCGTCCCTGGGTCTCCGCCGCTT